>ERZ746981.35-NODE-35-length-141408-cov-12.745654_pt1 | contig 141408 bp, 93 predicted proteins | sample MGYA00374948_ERZ746981 | MGnify/ENA primary metagenome ERZ746981 (study PRJEB28757, sample SAMN06711160) | food metagenome | host: microorganism | place: China:Harbin | collected 2017-01-30 | study: EMG produced TPA metagenomics assembly of the Analysis of... | reverse complement strand
TAGATTAATCAAGACAAAATACTAAATACAGTGTTAATTTAATAACTTTATAAAACGCTCTTAAAGTCAAAACTCTATCTTATATGATTTTCAAGATCAATTTTGTGTTTTATTTGATGCGAAACAGAATGATAAAGCGCAAGTATCAATAAAAAATCAAAATCCCTTATTTTTACGTCTATTGTGCTGTCGTAGCACATCGCCAGATATAAAATATAATTATCTTCATCCTGAATGTCAGTTTGAATTTCGGAAGGAGTGTAATGTGATTAGCGATATTGCTATTTCTGTCACTTGCTTTCACATTCATTGGAAAACAGCAGAAATTCAATTTAAACTTGTGTCCAATTGGTAATATGGACCAAAAAAACACAACTAATTTAAATACCAAGAAAGACAGTAAAACTACTTGTATTTTAAACAAAAAACTCCAAACTACCCCCGTAAGCCCTAAAGACCATTGAAATATATATTATATGTATATATTTTTGACAACGTAAGGATAACTTTGAACGTATTGATTATTTCGACACACTGTTGTTAGCTGTGCTGTATTAGTTATTCGATAAGTTACAATACTGATTCGCAAAAGTACATGAGCATCCTTGCACCATATACATGTTTATCTGAAGCTTTTATTGGTGATTAATTGCTCGGAACAACTAGACTGTAGATCGCAGAACACTTAGTTAAGGCTTTGATATCTACAAAAACATTAAAAAATTTAAGTTTTATACATAATTGAAAGAAAATAACATGGCTGATGCTCAGATAGACGAGATACACTATCCTACAGGCTCTTTAAGCTCTGTAGAAAAACAGATATTAGATGAATACAAGAAACTTGCGGAGCAACTTTCGACATTAAAGCATGAATTAACGGAACTAAATAATAAAATTGATTTACAAAAGGCTATTGATAGTGCAACACGAGCAACAACTACGACAGATAAAAAGCAAGAGGAGGCAAAAAAGGACTTTATAGTACAATTACGCGCGTTAGAACAAACGCTATCAATGTTTGGAACACTTTTCAAGTCTAGTGTTTACAAGATTTTTATCAATAACGAGGAAAACATAGAGAATGGCGATCTTCATAATGGAGACACAGAGAACCAATTATAATTTAATTGGAAGTTGCCTCTTTTTTGTGTGAATGATACGGGCACTGTATATTAGTTAAGCTTTATTTACCATTATTACATTATAATTTGCCAATATTTTCAGTAAATAAAAGTAAAATCAAACTTCAAAGATTACAACTTTACCATCATTACCGCAAGTACTAAATCTCAAGACGTTTCCACTGGCATCACTTTGGAATGGTCTAATGACGTTGACAGTATTTTGATGAACTGTAAGCAATTTTGAAGAGGCAGATGAATCTGAACCTTTCAAATCCATACGCCTGAACATGTCCAATGCCGATTGATTCTCTAGATTATTACGCTTCTTCTTTGTTGGATCATCAATGGAATAAGAAATGTTCCAACCTGTTTCGGCATCTCCTTCAATTGCCACAGGATGACAGTCGTATCCTGCGGCAATAATTTTACTTGGTGTAGCAAAGATCAAAGTATCAAATGGGAGCGATGGCGTTTTAACTTTGATGACATTTGAAACTTCAAGTTCTTCTGCCCCGGGATAAACAATACTTACACAACCATCATGTGTAACACAGCCCAAAAATTCGGCAGTAGGGTCAAACTTGACATCATGAACCCAGGAACCAAGGCTGTAATCCAAACAAAGTGTCTTGAATGGTAGTCTTTCACCCCAGATGGATGGAGCCGGTTTTGAATCAATTCCCTTGATATACGCAGAAAAAACTCTGACATGCGTATCAGTAGAACTACATGCAAGAAGAACGTTGTTTGGATGCCAATCTAAAGATAGAATCGTGGATTTCAATGGACGTTTAATGTGCTTCGAAATCCACCAGTCATTTTCCTCTTCAAAGTAACAAACAGAAATGACTCGTGCGGAAGAACCAACCGCAAATTTCTTTCCATTTGGCGACCATTTAACACAAGTGGCAGCCCTATTAATTCTCAATAAAACCAATGTTGGTCTGCTATATGTGCCGTCCGCATTTGGAGACCAGACCACAGCATTTCTATCTTGAGAGCAGGTAACAATTTTACCATCAATCGAGACATCTAAAGCAGTAACAGTCTTATCATGGTGGTGTAATGTCGTAACCAAGCGAGGCTTACCCGACGAATCAGTTAAGTCAAATATTTGCGCGTCAGGTCCATTTGTAATAACCACACGACTTCTGTCAGGGAAGAAGCAGTGATCATAAATTGGGACTTTTGATAAATTGAGTTCGATTGGTTGTGACATGGTTAAAAGGACAACTTGGAAAACAGGTAAAGTAATCTCACTGATGGACAGGAGTATATCTCTCTACAAATCCAGTAATGAGAACAGAAATCCCGTTTTTAGAAAACTTATTTATTTGTGAGTGGGGCAATAGTGGAAATGTAAGCTAGATAGAAAGGGCTGATAGTCAGCTTCAAATATTGTATTGGAGCAAATTTAATTCTTTAAGCAAGATTTCGCGCAGAATTAAATCCAGCAGCTATTTTAATTAATTGGATGGATGGATGGATCACCTTGGATCTTATTACCGTACAAGATAAAGAATAGTTCTTTTAACACGGAAAATCACCATAACGATTTCAACAGAATAATTGGCATTATTCGACACTCTTGTCCTTAAATACTCACTCTTGGCGATAATGAGACGATGGAAATCGAAACTAAGCCATTAGTGGTGCATAATGCGGCTCTTACTTTTTTAACCTCTCTGCGCCTAAAATTTTCCTCCTGCTTACGTAAGAAATAACAACAAGCAAATTCGATTCGACGAATTCCAGTAAAGATTCGCCACAAAAATAGAAAACTCCTCTTTTGCTGAGTGGCATTACAATATTTTCATATTTTGAACTTAACCTACACTTGAGAACAAAATTTGTACATAAATAAAACAAATACATAAAGAGATAGAAAATGGATAGATTACAGTCTCTTCTTGGTGCTAGAATGGGTGGTCTTGGAGGCGGCGTTGGCCTTCAGAACCAGCCTTCTGTTGATAGTGCGGAAACCGTTTATATATCATCGTTAGCCCTACTTAAAATGTTGAAACACGGAAGAGCCGGTGTCCCCATGGAAGTTATGGGTCTTATGTTGGGGGACTTTGTTGATGAGTTCACGATCCATGTCGTGGATGTTTTCGCTATGCCTCAGTCTGGTACAGGCGTTTCTGTTGAAGCAGTTGATGATGTTTTTCAAACAAAAATGATGGACATGCTAAGACAGACAGGTAGGGATCAAATGGTTGTTGGATGGTATCACTCGCATCCTGGATTTGGATGTTGGCTTTCATCAGTGGATGTGAATACTCAGCAGTCTTTTGAGCAATTAAATCCTAGATCTGTTGCAGTGGTTATAGATCCTATACAGTCCGTGAAGGGTAAAGTTGTGATTGATGCATTCCGTTCAATCCCTTCCCAGGTCATAATGCTTGGACAAGAACCACGTCAAACAACATCCAATGTTGGACTTCTTCATAAGCCAACTATCCAGTCCCTTATCCATGGTCTTAATAGAAGTTACTATTCATTAAACATAGAATACAGAAAAACGTCAAAGGAAACAGACATGCTCCAGAATTTACACAAGAAAGAATGGACGACTGGTTTAAAGATTGAGGATTACAACGACAATGATCAAAAGAATTTGGGGGCCACGAAAAGAATGGTTAAAATTGCAAAGCAATATGTCGAAAGAATTCAGGAGGAGAAAGAACTTTCAGAGGATCAGCTTAAGACGCGGTATGTCGGCAAGCAAGATCCTAAGAAACATCTTACGGAAGCCGCTGAGAAACTTATTGAAGATAACACGTTATCAATTGTCAAGGGCAACGTGGACAGACTTGCTATATAAACTTTCTTGGCCTTAGTATATTAGGATACTAATATAAAATATAAAATTGATACTATACAATATCCTGTTGCTTATGTGACCTTTTCCCAGATTTGTAAACAACTACTTGATAGAAAGAGGAGTTCTTTATCTATGAATCGCACTTTAAGATCTTTCATTTCGAACCATTTATCATGTGCCTTATCCAAAAGTTGTACTTTATAATGAAGTTTTTCTTCAATATTTTTGGATTTATCAAACCATTTATCATTTGTACTTGAGACAATATTGTCCTCACTGTCAATTTCCATGCAGATATTTGATGACAGTTTGTAGTTTTCCCCATTTACCACTAAACGGTCGGGATTAAACTTGACGATAGCAGGATTAATTCCTGAATTATTAACACCAGCCAATTTATTAGTGCTATCAATGCGATTAATGCTTATGATTAAAGCGTTGGGCATTTTTAAAAATTGAAAGCTTTTTTGTTTTATGAGACTCTCAAGCTTTACCTGGGGAACTTCTGACTCAACACCATCTTTGAATAATGTTGCGGAGGGTAGACTCAAGGAAATTAACCAAAAGTTGACCTTTTTTGAATTAAGTTTTAGTTTTCCACGAAATGTTTTGGATATGACTTTATCTTCCAACTCGGAAACGCACTCACTATGCATATGATTTAGAAGCCACAGGAGAAAATCCTTGGGATGGCACTCCTTCTGGATGCTGAATTTCTTGTTGGTAACATTGGAAATATACTGAATCACTTCATGAGCAGATATGTGTGGTTTAAATAAATATGGTGACCAAAGCTTTCTTAATAGAAGTGATACACGCCTCACCAAATCTGTGCCTTTGAATCTGTCCGGATCTTGAAGAAAATAATTGCGAACGATGGAAATATGGGCCAAGGACTGAAACACGGCGTTTGCATAATCGTTAGCTCCAAAATTTACCATTCCAATAAAACCTGGATTATATTTCTGCTTGTTTAAATCCGACGCGGTTGGTGAAACTTTGTCCAGTAGATCGATCTGCTTTTTGGTAAACGTGGGATTGGCAAGAAATCGAATATCCTTTAACGATTTCGAAGTTTCGCTGTCCAACTCATAATTTTCGGGAAGAATGTAGAATTTAAAAGTATTGAAACTGATGAAAACATGGTGTTCCTCATTTATCGAGTGTGCAAAACATTCAGAACCTCTCGATCTACCACGAAAGTAACGATTACAGCGTAGACAACCGTAAATATTCGAATCGGATAATGAAACACTGCACACCTTTTCAGAATCAAAATCGAGAACTTTTCTGTCAATTGTTTCTAAGTAAACAACAGTGTTGCGTTTCCTCTGCTCTATTCGCTGCTTATGTACAAGCTGATGCTCTTGCTCTTCAATATCATCCGGGTCCGTATCATGTGAATTTATGGTACCAGTGTCCGACCTTTCACCTACCGTAGGTGCAGACAATTTTACCCTTTTTGAAAAAGGAATACTATTCATTAAGTCAAAAAGTTGTTATAGGAATTATAATAAATTCAGTCAGTATGAATAAAAGAAGAATGAATAAAATGCTGGTTCATCCATCAAGAAACGGTGAGTTCCTGATCTCAAACACATATGAAATACATCCGTACACATAAACAATTTCATATAAAAGTTACCCAGATGTTCTTATCCGAAAATCTGGGGCCTCTTCTTACTTCTTTATTTACGCTCTCTTCCTGAAACAAGATGATCAACCACAGGTATCAAAAACACAGAAAAGTATAGAATTAAAGGTTAATATGCCTGTTAATTTTATAATTTATAAAAAATGCTCTCGTTGGTTCTTTAAACTCCAAAGCCTTGCTGGCGGAAGGCATTCAAATCACGTGATCACATTCTGATTCTGCAACTGATATGACATCTGCAACAACTTTTTCCTCCTATTTAGCAAAATTCCCACTCACTTTTTCTATCCATTCAGAACAAATCAGCGAATAGACAAATTTCCTTGATACCTGCTCATCACTTTAGAAGACTTTGAAATTTTGAAAGGACAAATACGCTTTGAGCATTCAACTGAGAAGAGTAATCAAATTTGAACTCTATCACAATGGAACAGGAAGAACCAGCAGAACTAAGAGGTCTCAAGTACCCAGCCAAAAAACATGCATTGAAAGTTAAAGAACATTTCATTTCGAAGAAAGGGCAACTATTGGAAAACAAATCTGCCTTTTTTATTGCCGGTGAGACCTTGAAATTGTATGCGTACTGTGATGAGACATATCCTTTGCGCCAGAATAGATACTTCCACTATCTTTCAGGAGTTGATCAAATCCCAGGCTGTTACATTCTCTACACCCTTGCTGATGATAAGCTCATTTTATATCTTCCAGAGATTGATTGGGACGATGTGATGTGGAGCGGAATGCCAAAGAGCTTGAAGGATGCGGCACAGCAATATGATGTTGATGAAGTTAGATATGAAGCAGAGATTAACAAGAAGCTTTCTGACTTATCACATTCCGGAGTTACCATATATACTACAGATACGAAGAATTATGCGGACAAGCCATTTGCCAAGCTTGTCAAGACTGCTGACAAGGATTTCTTTTACGCACTTGATGAGGCCCGTTTAATCAAGGACTCTTATGAAATTGCATTGATGAAGTACGCTAACAAGATTACCGCTAACTCGCATATTGCTGTTATGTCGGCACAGCCAATTGAGACAAACGAGACACATATGCATGCCGAGTTTATCTATCACTCCATCAGACAGGGATCAAAAGTCCAGAGTTATGATCCGATTTGCTGTTCAGGTCCAAGCTGTGGTACTTTGCATTACGTGAAAAATGATGAGTCGATGAAAAATAAATGCAGCACATTGATTGATGCAGGTGCAGACTGGAGATGTTATGCTTCGGATGTCACTAGATGCTTCCCAATTACTGGTGAATGGACAAAAGAACATTTAGAGATCTATAAGACAGTTCAGGATATGCAGATACAAGTCTTGAACGGAATCAGACCAGGTGTGGCTTGGGAGTCGTTACATTGCTTGGCTCATGAAGTTATGATTAAACATTTTCTTGACCTTGGAATCTTCAAGAATGGAACTGCAAAGGAAATATACGATAGCAGAGTCTCAGTTTGGTTTTTCCCACACGGGTTGGGCCATTTGATTGGCTTAGACACCCATGATGTTGGTGGATATCCAAACTACGATGACCCGGATATCATGTTAAGGTGGCTTCGTTTAAGGAGAAAGCTTTTACCGGGTATGGTTGTGTCAGATGAACCAGGAGTTTACTTCAATAAATACCTTATAGAAAATGCTTACAAGGACCCAAAACAGTCGAAATACATTGATAAGGATGTTCTTCAGAAATACCTGAATGTTGGTGGTGTTAGAATTGAAGATGATATTCTTGTCACCGAGGATGGTCATGAGAATCTCACTGTTGTTACTAGCGATCCAGATGAGATTTCGAAGATTGTTAAGAAGGGCATCGCAAAGGGTAGACAAGGATTCCACGTTGTTGCTTAAATGGTACACACAATGGGATCACATACCTTTTTTGATGAAAGGTATTTTAAAGACTTACCGTAAAATTGACATTTTATTAATTAGCTAAAATATATTTGGATTGCTTACAGTTATTTGAGACGTTCAACAGTATTACACACCACATCTGAATACACTCATTCTTTGGTGTCTGAACTGTATACTTTCTTTCCTTTCCAATATCGTAAGAGCCTTTTCTAAGGCAGCCTGTGTATAACGTCCTCTATCGACAAACTGCCTTCTTAATGTACTGTAGGAGGTAGACCATCCAATAGGAAGCCTACGCTTGATCTCAGCCTCAATTCTGGTAATTTGTCCAGTGAGCTGTGCACTGTCAGCATTTTCACTATTTATTGCCTGCATCGTGGAAGCATTGAACAGTCTAATGGCCTCTTCCACATGACGCTCTGCAGCAACGGGAGAAAGTTCCATCTTGGCAAGAGATTCAGCTATACGTACAATAGCCTCTAGCTGACGAACGGTGATCGGAATAGACGATCTTTCGGAAGAATATGACTCTTTCTGTTTCACCGCCTTTCTTATACTTACAAAGTGGGAAGAAAGCATCTCAGCAGCTTCCATAGAAAGTCTAGGGGCGCATTTAGCACGGCAGTATTGTATGTATCTTTTCATCTTTTCGATCGGAATTTCACCCTCAGACTGTTCTTCGGCTGAACCTCCATTTGCATGCACATTCATAACGTGTTTTGCAATTGCTATATCCCTTTGTGTGTTATGCTCATCCTTAACGATGAAAATCATATCGAAACGCGACAAGATGGTGGTTTGGAAATCGATATTTTCACCTGCGGATCTGGAATCATCGTACCTTCCAAACACCGGGTTTGCAGCAGCTAACACTGACGTCCGGGAATTCAAAACTGTGGTAATTCCGGCCTTTGCAATGGATATGGTTTGTTGCTCCATAGCCTCATGAATGGCCACTCGGTCTTCTTCTCTCATTTTATCAAACTCATCAATACAAACAACACCACCATCAGCAAGGACCATAGCACCTCCTTCGAGGTAAAAATCACCAGTTGCTTGGTCCCTCTGAACGGAGGCAGTCAAACCAGCAGCAGAAGATCCTTTACCTGAAGTGTAAATAGCTATAGGAGACACCTTTTCAACAAATTTTAAAAGCTGGGATTTGGCGGTACCTGGATCACCAAGCAGAAGAACATTTATATCACCACGAAGCCGCATTCCGTCTGGAAGCACCTTCTTTGATCCTCCAAACAAAAGGCAAGTGATAGCCTTCTTCATGTCCGTATTTCCATAGATGGAAGGTGCAATGGACCTCGAAAACCTTTCATACAAATCGGGCATACGTGATAAAGTAAGAAACTCCTCCTCCTCTTCTTCAGAGAAAACGTTATTAAGACCACCACCGGTGATGAGATCCGATTCGGTCTGAATTCCCAAAACCTTCATGTATGGATTTCTGATTGCCGCATTATTTGCACTTCCACTGCTCTTAACACGTGACTGGTAGATGGAATATATTCCCACTACATCGCACCTCGTACCAGGCACAACTCTGTTGCAAAGGTATCTATCAACACTGAGCAGTATATGCCTTGGCATTTCACCAACAGGTATCATATCCGTAGTCTCCTGAAGCTTTAACACTTGCTGGTCAATAAATTTGGATTTATCATGAACAATGATATATGGTTCTGGAGGACAATCACTCTTGGCACCATTAGGCTGAGGAGGGGCCTGACACTTGTTTGGTATCTGAGGAACACCAAAACTGGATTGAATTTTCATTTTCATTGTGTGCCGACAATTTCTACACATAAGTGTAACCTCCGTAGCCTTTGAGTGCAAGGTTGATGCAGATATGATTATACCTGATATTTTAACAATCTTGGAGATGTGCTCGGCATCCAAATCTCTGATCGATATTCTATGATCGTTGGAAAGCAAAATGAGTTGACATATTGGGAAACTGGATGGTGCTTCATCACTCGAGATATATGCAATTCTTTTAGCTATTTCAGTGATTGCCTGCTCAAACAATGGAATCATTTCCGCTGGGTCATCGGTAAGCTTTTTATTAAGTTCATCGTGATAGCTAATTAAGTGCTCACTATTGACAGTCAACTTGTACTCATGAAGAAGAATATTTTCTCTTAATTGATCACGATAGATAAAGTTATTATTGATTCTGAATTCTAAAATAAATCTTTTGAATGCCTTTATCACCTCACTAAACTGGTCCTCCGAGGGTGTTTCACCCGGGAGAACAGACGTGCTGAATGTATCACCTCTCTCAAATGACATTTTCCGGCAGTTAAGTTATTATGTTACTATGCGGTTACTTTGACTTATATGCTATCTTAGTACAGATAGTATTGAAGAAACAAAGATATTATATTAAGGTAAGAAATTTCAACTGAAACAGGTGAGGGGGAAAAATTGATGATACTTTTTTTTTAATTAAGGGAAAACACGAACTGAGCTCAAGTCGAGCCATTCTCGTTTTTGTTCTTTCCGTACGTAATAAACTTCAAAAGAGTAAAATATGCGAAAAAACTGCCTATTTCAGAAAAATTGCCTGCAGTAATAATACGCGTCAAAGACTTTTCTTGCTTTGAAATTTGGCGCAGATTTGAAAAACATTATGGTGTAAAGATGCTTACTTATCTTAGGTTTTGATTATTTTCTGCAGGGGAAACATATAAAAAGAAAAATTCAAGTAAATAAAAAAAAAAAAAAAAAAAATAAAAAAATTTACAACTTACTTTTCATGATTCCAATCGAACAACAATCTTTATAAAATAACGTTGAAAGCAAATTAAAGGTTCTAAAAGCGTCATATTATATTTGGTTGATTACTCTTAGAGGATATAAGCTTTTTTTTTTTTAGCCTTTAACTTTGATAACTAAAGAGCCAATCTAATTCAACTGTTGGATCTACTCTTAGAATAACTTAAATCAGCGAAAGAGAAAGAACAACAATAAGGATAGTGCTTGATAAAACATATCGGCGATCAAGAATGGCTGATCTAGACACTTCACAGAAGTCACGACTATCACCAAATAATAGTCTGAATCATAATGAAGAAAAAAACACCATTGATGTATCAGTAAAAGAGAAGGAAAAAAGTGAGCAAACAGAGAATTCTCAGATTACTTCCGGATTTGAAGCCAATTTGCAGAGTGAGTTAGATAAAATGGAGGCAGAGCTGCAAAATCACTCTGAAATTAAGCAAGCAAATGAGGCAGGGGGCAGAAATAAAACACCACTGGATTATTTGGAGTCAAATCTAAACTATTTGGACAAGCTGAATGATGAAGAATTAGATCGTCATCTTCAAAATATTATAGTGGGCAACACTGAAGATGTGCTGCGACACGATAATGTAGCAGAATCACACGAAAATTATGACACAGAGGGTGCAGATTCAACTCGAAATGAACAAGAAGTTGTGAAACAACAAAGTGCTGGTGAAGGAAATCAGTCATCGAATAACAAGACAGATTCACCAGATAATAATACATCTGAGGTAATTAGCAATCAAAAAGAAGAAAAAGAAAGCACTACACACTCCAAGAAACTTGATGATGAAGTCGTAAAAACGAAGAAAGATACAAAAAACACATCTGGCCAACCGGAAAATTCGGAAGAGAAAGCAATCAGGGAGACAGACAAAACATTTAAAACGAACGAGGAAGACAGCGAAGAGGATAAGGATGAAATTGATAAGGAGCTTGAAATGTTTCAGAGAGTCCAGGAAGAGATACAGGAGGAAAATCGTGAGGCGAATATGGAGAAGTTGACTTCAGACACATCGAAGAAACAAGCGGACGGCACTCCAACAGAGAGAGAGGAGCATATTAAGGTCGAGAAAATCAATAAATTGGAATTGCAAAAGAAATCATCCGACACTTCAGAATCACCAGGATTTACAAAGAAGGTTGATCCTCAGTCAAAGGATGAAACACTTATTTCAAAAACACCTCTGGAAAATTCCGCCGACAAAAATAGTAAGGAAAAGAGCGCTGATCACAGTTTAACTTTACATGGTGACAGTGTAAAACATATTGATACAAATGAAACTTCAATGGATAATATTGACTCACGATTAATTGATAATGATAAGGAGGTAAACGGGATTGACGAGCCTGATATTCTTGAAACAGGAAATGATTTGACAACCACATATAAAGGTGTTCCAATACCTGCTGATAGTGAACTCGCAAAAACGAGGGAGTCAAAGGTGCTAAAGGCTTATAAGGAACTATTGGAGGATAGTCAAAATGCTCCAACACCGTCGGAAATACTAAATGCCCAGATGGCAGCATTACCTTTGGCCATTACGGCGCCTGAGCATCTTTCTTTCAATGTTCAGATGCTTGTAAACACACTTCCAACACTGGATAATCTGGCAACGCAAATTTTAAGAGTTATTGCACGGGAGTCATTTCAAAACGTTATGGAGTTGGTATCAAATAGAGAAAGCTACAGCGGAATTGCCTTCGGAAATTTGGTGGAATTATTTGAAACTACTAAAAGAGTCTACAACTCGGAGGAAAATCCTTTTTTTACGGTAGAGAATGTTACGTTTGGACTTTGGAAGTATCGTGAGTCAGCACCATCATTTTTGCATGGAAAAGAGGAGACGATTGAAGGAACGTTGAGGAAAGTTAATTTGGCAACGTTTCTTCTTGCAACGCTGGGATTAATTGATCTTGGATTTTACTTCCTCAACGAAGCATTCTTGGACGTTTTTTGCCCTCCTCAAAATCTCGATCCTGAAAAGTCCATTAGCTACTATGGCCAAAACAACTCTTTGGAACATACATTACCATCTTCGGTTACCCGCCATCGTTCAGCCCATAATCAAACAAAATTCTTAAAATCGCAAGCAATTCTTTATTTGGAATTGAAGACACAGGCATTTATCTCGGCCATCGAACTGGGCGACCGGAAAAAAGATGAAATAATTCAGGATTTGTTTCCCGATAATCTGGACGAAATCCTTTTGAAGAGAAAGGATCCAAACTTTGATTCTTCTAAGAGGAAAGTATCCAGGGATTCCACGTTCTTTACACCAGCTGAATTGGACTTTTTATCAAGGTGTGAGTCCCGTAAAAAGAACTTGTTGGAGGTTGAAGATGACTCGATGCTTATGCAAAAGTACGAGTGGGTCAAGTTCTTGAACGATCTGCTGAACTATGTGGCAAAGAATGTGGGCTTCCTTGTTTGGGGTCCAAAGGGCAAGTTCACTGGTCTGCTTACAAAGCGTACAGTATTGATGAAGGAACAGAGAAGCAGAGAAACGGGAAGCAGTGCTTTGAATGAGGCAAAGAGAAAACGGTTGTTAGATCAACGGGAACCGAATGAAATGACTGCTAGGATCAACGCGGTGGCAAATAAAAGGAGAAAAATCAGACAGAGACAGAACAGACCAACCACTTTCCGCCGAACGTGGACTCATGAGGAGGAGGAAGCATTAAAGGAAGGGCTCAAGCTGAAGGGAACCCACTGGACAGCAATATTGGAGCTGTTTGGACCTGGAGGCTCCATAAACGAAGCATTGAAAAATAGAACCTCCTTACAATTAAAGGACAAGGCCCGTAATTGGAAGCTTTATTGTCTTAAGAACAACATTGAGGTGCCTGATTATCTTATAAAGGCCAGTGGTGGCACAGAACACATCAAGGGTTCATCGTCTTTAAATGAGCTGTCTGCTAGTGCTATTCATAGGCCGAAGATCGGTGAGCGTACGCCAAACATGCAAGCTATGAATGAAGGATTATCAAAAGGATCTAATTCTGCTTCCATGCATTCATTAGCTACGGGAAACATGAAAACAGCTACATCGTCAGAATTCAAAACTAAAACAACGATAAATGACGTTTCATCCACTTCTCAGTCTAACGATAAACTTGATACCTCAGATGACATTACTGACGAGTTTAAAAACTTGGTTGCACAGGCTTTTGATTAAACTCCAACATCTGTCGACGGGAATTCTTTGTCCAATATGTATTATTTACTATTTTTCTATTGAAATCATTTATCTTTGAGGCAACACAATTCATTTTTTTTGTTGTCTTTTGGAATCTGTATAATAAAACATATATATGCATTACTATGGGTTAGAACTTAGTTTACGATATTGAAAAATAATTGAGTAAAAGTGGATTATATTTTGCGAAATCGCGGATTTTCCTGTTTACGATGATTTCTAGAAACGTCCGTCTACTTTTGCTACAAATTATCGATGGAGACAAATAAGGGGGGGGGGGGGAAGGGAACAATAGAAACACACAGGAGTAAGTAATCAATATGAACTACAGGAATCAGGTTTCCAAATCGAACTTTTAGATTCCACTGCTTTTACTTTTAAAATTGGTTTATTGAACTAAACTGCCGATCCCTCATCCCCAGAAGCAAAAAAGAACATTTCAAGGCCAGATCTAATTGCCGTTCAGTGCGACTGATGCATATCGACAAATATATATATATATTTTTTTAAACTTCTTTTTCCGGTACCATACACATGCAAGTTAGGTGTCAATCCATTTCCATTTGAAATTTTTTTTCCAGTACGCTTTTTAGAATAATCTTTCCCTACACAAATACACCAAGTTAAAAGAAGAAGATTTTAAATATAAACGGGTATTCTCAAACAACAGCAACTCATTCATCTAAAAAAAAGAGAAATATCTGGAAAGATAACAAGACTAAATGTCGACTTTAAGAACGTCGTTTTTAAAGGTTCCTCTGGGCAAGACGTGCAAAGAGGCTATACTCTTAGCACGCCACTCTTTAGCAGGTAAGCCTAGAGCTTTTGCTACAGTCTCTAAAGTTGGAAGTAAGACATTTTCTACGATACTATTCAACGGTAGACCAAATGCACGGAAGACGTATAGAAATCACAGCAATCCAACACTAAGTTGTCGTTTCTTTCATACATCTCAAGTGGCACATATTGAAGATCCGTACAAGGTACTCAACATTAGCAAAAATGCTTCACCCTCACAAATCAAGAAGGCCTACTTCAAATTGGCAAAGAAGTATCATCCAGATATAAACAAAGCATCCGATGCCGAGGACAAGTTTCACGCTGTCCAGGAGGCTTATGACATTTTAAGCGATCCTAAAAAAAAACAGCAGTATGATCAATTTGGGGCTGCAGGGTTTGGTTCCAACGGACAGGCATCCGGATCCGCATATAGCTCAAATCCATTTGGAGGATTTGGTGGTGCGAGAACCGGAAATCCTTTTGAAGGCTTCGGCATTAATTTGGACGATTTATTCGGGGGAATGGGTGGAAGACGTGGTAATCCATTTGCATCTAGCAACCCATTTGGCGGTAGGGCAACGCAACATGTGCAGGGCCAAGATATTGAAGTGCTAAAGACGATCACATTTAAGGAGGCTATATTTGGCACGAGTGTGTCTGTGAGATACAATGCAATGAGTAAGTGTGGATCATGTAAAGGTTCAGGAATGAAGGCAGGCCGTAGAAAATCAACTTGCCCAACATGCCATGGTACAGGTTCGCAGGTCAGAATTCTACAAGCCGGCTTCCAGATGGCATCAACATGTAAGACATGCGGTGGTACGGGTGTGGTTGTGAAAGAGGGCGACAAATGTACGGAATGCCATGGCCGTGGTGTCACAAACAATCAGAAAGAGACGGAGGTTCGCCTTCCGCAGGGTATCAAGGATGGATCAAGAATACGTGTTGCCGGGGCAGGTGACTATCCAGATATCGCATCATCAGATGGTTATGTTCTAACTAGTGGAGATTTGATCATCCGTGTGAGAGTGAGACCTGACAGGGATTTCACAAGGACAGGTAATAACTTAGTTTATCAGTGTCATATTCCAATGACTACCGCGGCTTTGGGAGGAAAAATCAAGATACCGACGTTAGATGGCCAACAAGTTGTGCTTCGTGTTCCTTCCGGTGTGGCACAGGGTAATGTGATTTCCATTCCAAACAAAGGTGTTCCATATGGAAGTGGTAGAAGAGGCGAAGAGAAGGTTGTTATCAACTTGGAGGCAATGAAACCTCTCAACTCAACACAGACGGCTTTACTAGAAGCCCTTGCCGATGCATTCGGCGACACTACGGCTAATAAAACCGATCCATCTTGGAAACCACTGGAAGATATGGGTGCGGGAAAGAAGCAAGAGAAGACTGACACAAAGATGGAGAATGAAACCGTGTCCGAAAGGCGCCTGAGTGCTTTGGAGCGCATCCAGAAGTTCCTCATGAACGCCTTTAAGAGGATTCGGGAGGAATTTGAGAAAAACAACAACGACAACAAAAAGTAATAAAGAAATAAAGTGGGTAGGCTGCCTTTGGATCTGTTGGTATCTCGTTGCTTAGTTACAGGGTGGTTGGAAAGCACCGCACTTTTTTCTACTGTACTTACATGTAAATAAATTAGTCTCCATGTACACGCACATATAGTTTATAACATGAATTTATGCGACTACGCCTTACATCCGTACATTGCAATCAGGTCGAGGACTCCCGATAATCAAATCATTATGCTCGATGATAAAAATTTTTTCCCCCAAAATGGTGGGTGTGTTTGAGAATCGGCTTCAATATTATGCCAAGTTCGAGTCTCTCTGTTTGCAAATAACTAGGCTTAATGAATAACTTTAAATTTCATCACAAATTGTTTATAGTCTGGAGGTGTAAGAGAAAAACAAATTGTATAAATCATCCCAAGTTACATAATAAAGTAGTCCGGATGAAAGAGTTAGGATGAAATTCGGTAATTACCTGTTTGTTTACTAGACAGGAAGGACCCTTGATTAAGAAGAGTTTTTTAGACGGGCAGAAAAAAATACTAGAGAGAAGTAGAGGAAAAAAAAAAAAGATAGAGAAGTTCACCTTTCAATTTTTTGCCTCGCTTCTTGCCAAAGAAGTTTTTGGCACAATACAGATCGAGCAGAAAGTGGATTTGAACAATATGAATACGGCAGATTGGTTTAACAAACGCGGATAGTCTACTCGAAGAAAAATATTTACAGGTAGTGCGTATTGAAAATTATTAATTTGGAAGCCAAAGTTGCAAATAAAGTGTACACATTCGCGGTTCTCTAGGAAATGGAACAAGATTTCTTATTATTCCATGCCATTTAGCAAAAAATAAATTACTAAATAAAACCAAAAGGGGTAAAAAAATTTTGGCACACCAAAATAAAATAAATATAGACTTTTTTTTTTTTGCTTTGCTTCGTGATTGTTTCAACTATATCTAAAAATATAAAACATTGCACTTCTTCTATTTCTACAGTGAAGATCAATCTTGCAATATTTTTTATTTTACTTCGGATTTTCTTCTTCGACCCGTCAGTTTGATACAGAAACATTCTTTCCACGAATTCAGAGCTCAATAGGTGCCTATACAAGAATTGTCAATTTCTTAACTTCAGAACGCTCGGAGATATATGGCACTGCCTGCTTTTCCCATTCTTTCGTTGTTCCAAACTTTCAGGGTTGTTTATTCATTCACTTTCTTGTGAACTTTCTTCGCGTTCTTTTGAGGAAGTCACGTACTATCACATCAATTCTGACAATACAGTATCATCAAACCAAACTGGTTTCGATTGCGGACGTTCATTTTAAAGCTACGTGCTTTCAGATCGGGACTATCGAGAAAAAAATAGTCGATTGTGCTAATTATTATTGTCGGACTAGGGAAAATAAATAACAGCTGGGAGAAATCTATTTTATTGCGAAACAAAGCCAGCCAATTTTTTTTTTTTGAGTATCAAAAGATTTGAACTATGGTGAATAAACATTCCTCTACACCTGGGTCGGCCCAACCACCGAATTTGGACGTTATACAAGAGTCCTTTGAGGACATAGGGTCACAAGTCAGTAGAAATTCATCTTTAAAAATTAACACTACAACTGGATCACATTCTCTTCCTCATACAAACGAATGTGTAGCCATGTCATCGCGCGATTTATCGACAGGTCGACTACGATCGACATCAATGGAGAATACTTATTGCCGTGAGAAGCTGTCATTGCCCATTGGACCAAGTCGTCCCATAAATTCTTCTAATTGTGTTAGAAGACCATTAACATCTTCACAAAGATATCGGAGCAAACTTCATAAACAGAAAAAGCTTGATGATATAGAAAAGGAGGTTGCAAGATCTCCTTCAGAATTGTTAAGCACCTTAGACTCTCTATCGGATGATGAATTACCGGACGATTTAATCGTTTTTGACGTCCCATTTTCGAAGCCTTTACAATCACTGTGCGATCATCGTGCTTCCTACCAAACATCCCGCCTGGCACAATTTAGGGTAGTTCCGAAGAAGAGACCAATTTTTCCTGCAAATCAGCTGCAAAGGACTGCTCACTCTCAAAATGTTAAGTTTGGTTTGAGCCGCAAGAAAGTAATTCCTCCTCAAACTCCGAAGACCGCAATTGTCCATTCTGTGAATCCACAAGAGCCACATTTTTCTCGCTTACCACCTGCAGGTATACTTCAACGCCCGTATTCTAATATCAGTACGGGGAGTAATTACTCGACTGGATCGGTAAGAAGCTCTCCTGCAACTAGAGCATCATCAATCTTTTCGGTCGTCTCAGACATGTCGGAGTTAAGCCTAATGGATGACGAAGAATCGAGCTCGATGTCTTTTGAGGGTAAACTATTAAATAGAAACAAGGATCCTCACCTTGATGAGTCCTTACAAAGAATATCAATGCTTAAAAGCTTGTCACGTTTATCATTGAGTGATTCATCTTTGGAATCCGTTTCAGATAAAAACAACAAGAAAGTGCACCCAAGCAAAGAAAAGTATGATTGCCTATCTGTCACGAGGCAGCTCAATCTGCCACCTAAAGACCATGCCGAATTGGCCAAACATCAACAGGATTATGAGAATCTCATGCAAACACAAATTAACAAAGAAAAAGAGAAGATGAAAAAGTATTACGAGAAGCAGGAAACATTGAAGCACAGAAATGACTATGATTATAAGATATGGAAGATGATATGCGAGAAGTACGATTTTCTTATATGCCTTCCATCGACCAGGGAGCTCTGGTGGAGGGGCATACCTCGGAAGCAAGGTTTGCGTGCCAGCATTTGGAGACGTCAACTTGTAGGAAAAAAGATCAAAATTGATCTCACCAAGTTCTTGAAGGAAGCGCATATAATTATAGATAAGGCATGCGACTACAAAACAACTACTAGCCAGTTGGGACAGAAGAAATTTGAAAAGGAAAATGCCGATAGAATGCATGAAATACGGCATGTCGAGGATTATTCAAAGCAAATTCAAAAATGCTTTCCTGATATGATAATGTTTCAACTTGGAAGTACGTTTGAGTCAGTACTATCTATTGCAATTGCGTTCGACATTGCCAAAACCAAAGAAATTTATCGGTTGCAGCTTTCGGTAATTGAGACGAACCGTATACTGCGACTCATATGCCTGCTCTTGAAAAACTTGGAGTCCGAAGAGTTGGCATTTCGTTCTTTGATTGACATTCTTTTGAAGAAGTTGCCACATACACTTTTGACAATGGTGGATATTCCGAAGAGTTTGAAAATGGAACTTGAAGAGGAGAGCAATATTAGATCTGAAGAGATGACGTACTTGAAAGATATTAAGGACCAGTTTGATAGATTTCTTTTGACTACATCTCCAAACATCTACAATCATTTTGTACAGCATGACATGAATACACTCATTATTTTGCAAAGCACCATAGCCACTATGTTTACTAATTTATTGAACATGGAAGTGCTTGAGCGTATATTTGATATTTATATTTTTGAGGGCGATTCATTTTTGTTACGTTGCTTGCTTGCATTGATAAAGAAGATATCTTATAAACTTTTTGGATCTGCCGAAGAGACTTTTCATTATTTGGGAGATTCATCCCTTGACGATTTAAATAGCATTGACGGAAAGAATATCTTGACAGGTTATGAATATTTGGATGTTGGAGAAGCGGAAGATTTTATTAGAGATGTGAGAAAAATTCTAAGGAAAAACATATAGATTCTAGCCCTTTTTATATTAATAATGTACATATACCATACCACAACTAACGCCAAACGCCAGCGTACAATAATCTAGCATTTTGCTGTATAGCCAGGAACAAGGAAATGTTAGAATCGGTGAAAAGTTGCTGTAAAACAAAAATAATTGGAAAAGAGCATCAAGTAACAAATGTGCCAGAGAGTACAGTATTGATCAGTTCTGACAATCCTGCACCTTTTTCAACAAAGCACTACCATCATCACCAGTCTTGACCTGCGCGATGTACATTTCCATCTTTCCATCTGAAGTCACAGTTGGTATTCTTAAAATATTTTTCTTTGATCCTATTAACGAGAATGTAAGATCCTTTAATATCAGGACATTCAGCAACACATTGCCATTACCGTCAGATCTGATTAAAATACGTGATTTCTTTGTCTTATCATTCACAAGCACTTTAAGTTCACCAACACCCACAGTCTCGTATGGCTTTTCTTTATTCTCCGGGTTAAACTTTGACAATTTTGTCCTCTTCGTGAAAATAGCCTTTTCATCCTCCTCACCCGTTTTAACATCAACTTTTTCGGTCAGCTTGACTACAGCAAAATTTCCCTTGACATTATCCTCATCTTGCTTTTTAGTATCATTGTCTGGAGAAGGATGCGATGAGTCCGCAGAGGGAGGAGTGAAGCTAAATCCAAAAGACGAGCTATTACTACCTCCAAATGGATTGGAATTAGTGCTAGCCGAATTGCTACCAAAAGAAAATCCAGTCGATGGCTTTGAAGAGTCAGCCGATGGCACAGAAAACTTGAAAGCAGAAGCTGAAGGTTTATCATTATCAGTATTAGATGATAATGAAGTACCAGCTCCAAATTTGAAACCAGAAAATCCGGAACCATTGTTAGAAGTACTACTTCCAAAGGTAAATGCAGGCTTCGCAGCAGGCTTTTCGTCCTTCTTGGGTTCTTCTTTATTTTTGTTGCTGTCCGGCTTTGCGAAACTAAAGCCAGGCGTCGTGGTTGATGCCGATGGCTTGGTTTCCCCTGCAGGTTGCTTAATTTCCGCACTCGTGAAGCTGAAAGCTGGCTTTGATTGGAGCGAAGGAGAACTAGAACCAACTTTCTCTTCCTTCTTGTCGTTATCATCTTCCTTTTTTGAATCTGGCGAAAATTTAAACACAGCATTTGGATCAGGCCTCGAAAGTTCAGGAGTGATTTTGAATGTGGGTCCCTTGGTTTTCGATTCTTTGCCATCACTTTCATCCGAATTCTTTGGAACATTTCCGAACTTGAAACCATAGTCTGCAGATGTTGGAAGTTTATTCAAGGTGAACTTTGGTCCAGATAAATCAATTTTTTTAACATCTTCGACCTTATCTGATAACACTTTCTCGTTCTTATGATCCATAGCATGGTTGATCTTCGGTTGCGCGCTTTCTGGTTCCTTTAGTTCATTGCCTTTCTTGTCGAAATCACCAAAGTTGAAGGTATTAGTCTGGTCAACTGCTATTGGCTTTATATGAACCTCCGGAATAGACGCATTTTTGACTTCTAGTTCGCCACTTTCGACCTTCTTGTAGTAATCCATGTATTTTTGTAGGATAGAAGTAAGATTAGCAACAGGGTTCACATTTATAGAATCGTTTATAGCCTTCAAGAAATTAGCATTCAACGACTTCAATTGTGTAGCCTCTGCTAAATCATTCGTTGACGAGGAATTTGAAGTTTCACTGACTTCGTTCGAAGATGCTGCATGGAATTTTGGTACTCCAAAATCCGTATGAAGTCTAGATTTAAAGTGGGCAATCTTTCTTTGAGCCATTTTCTCTCTAGATGCCATTTTTGGTTTTAATGGTATGTCATCACCACTTGAAGCTTCTGCCTCTCCAGAGTACACTTGTTCCCTAGTTAGTTGTGTTTTTGTTCTTTTTCCCATTTGTGTACGTGAGTATATGTTTACTGGTTATGTCACTTAAACTTTAAATAATTGATTAGTACTCGAAACAAATCAACAAGCCCTCCTCGCAAAAGTGCTAACACACAAGTTATAGTTTAATATCGTCAATCTAATTCTTATTAGGAAGTGAAACAAATTAATAGAATGGAAAGGGTAACGAAAAAAGGAACATTTGATTTATGACTTAGAAGACACACATTTTTCCTTCTAGATGGTGGGATGCACCACAATAGAACATAAAAAACCAGCACAGTAGGAGAGAGGAAACAATGCAAGGATGTAATTTTGATTTGTTTCAATACAAAAAAATCATTTGGCGATATTGTTTCAAAGTGCACTACCAGGTAAGGTCAGCATATGTTACAGATTCTATCCACCCATTGGGAAACAACAATCACACTAGATACTAGGAGTAAGATTAGCAAATTCTACTTCTGTATATTGGTATCAATTTTTTTAAAGTGCTTTCTGAAAATATTATGTGTGGTAAAATACCTTTGTATGTTCCTCATCATCAATTCAAAGGAAACACACTCACTCAAAGTAATCACGTGATCGCACAAAGGGCTTGACAAGAAATAAGGGTAAAATATTGGATGCTGACTCGCGCTATTGGAGCAACAAGGTGCACCGTATTTTATTTTAGGTCCGCCACAAGATTGTACACTGAAAAAAAAAAGCTCAGGCGAGACTTTGTACGGGAAAATTTTTTGGTGAGAACCCTATATCGATTGATATACTTCAACCTCACTTTAACTTCAAGCTTGATTCTCTTTAAAGATTTCCTTTCCTTTCCCTATAAACTGAACAGCAGAAGCACATAAAGTATGTATGATAGTTGAAACGAACAGTATTGAAAGCATAAACATGGGAGAGGGGCAATATTAGCATAATCGCTTTAGGTGGAAATAACATATGAAAATATATGTTATACGTCCGTGGAGAGATATCATAACCCGCACAAAGACTGGTGAACAAACTTATCCATTGGCAATGTTGTGTGCAGGAGAGTCGTTCTTTTTGCAGTGCTTATTAAATCGCACATATGCGTGCTTGTGTATGCACGGAGAATGAACGAGGTCATAATGTAGTATTATTTCTTGACAATCCTCATTCAAATGAATATTATAGGTATCACGGGCTCTATATTGCTTTCTTTCATGCGAGTTTTGCTTTTCATGGCTTAGAGAACGATCAGAATACTAACAAAAATTTTATATTTAGAAATGCCTTTAAAAGTTCAAACCACTAAAGCTGCCAAAGCCGCAGCCGCTGCAGCCGGTTCTAAGAAGAGTAAGAAGAAGTGGAACAAGGGTAAGGTCAAGGACAGAGCTGACCACATGGTGATTTTGGACCAGGACAAATATGACAGAATTTTGAAGGATGTCCCAACTTACAAGTTCATCTCCGTTTCTGTTCTTGTTGACAGATTAAAAATCGGTGGATCTGTTGCCAGAGTTGCCTTGAGACAGATGGAGAAGGATGGTCTTATCAAATGCGTTGATAAACACTCCAAGCAGTTGATCTACACTCGTGCTACTGCTTAAAGAAAGAAGGAGATTTTTGGATTATAGTCATTAACGTGAATACGGCTCTCTTTTATACATTGAATCTGTTTGCGTTGATTGTAATTACTTTAGTTTCTGTATAGTCACTTTTGTATCTCTTTTCTTGATTCTATTAATATGACCACAATAAGTTAACATAAGTAGGTGCCGTATCGTTTTTAAACGCATGTTCAAAATTTTGGTGTTTGAGGGTTTGTGCTTTTTAATTTCCCTAGTATTTGGCATGATTAATGAAAATTCAGCTTTTAGCTTTTTTCTTTTGTTCGGCGCTTTACTGAAAAGTTTTTTTTTGTGCTATAAAAGATGTCAATTTCCCTCTATTTTCTATCCTCTTACATAACTCATATGCGCAAAAATGTAATAGTAATATAAGACATATCATGGAAATGGAACATACTGAAATGGGGTTCATATCTGAGTTGTATGTATTTTCTGTTTTTTGTTACTTGTCCGGTTTCTTTTGAGTATAATTTGAATGATGAATTGTGTTTACCACGTTTAATCGATCGGTGAAATCCAAATGGATTATGATCCTTAATCATTTACATGCATCACCATCTGACAATTTAAATTAGCATATAACAGATATGCGCTCACTATGGAAAATCGAGCGGTTGCTTTTTTTAGAACTGAAAACAGTTCAGTGATACTAACATACACGTTTACAAGGGCTATCTCATTATAGCCACTAGCTATTAATTTAATTGTCTTGTCACTGAACTTACATTGAAATCTGTCTTTACTTAGTCGAGTTTAGAAAATTTCAGTGGAAGTGCCTAACGTTACAATCTCTTTGATGATGAAAAACTACTTTTCCAGTTCTGCTTCTGAATAACACAGGAAGATAACAAAAGCTTACCAAATTTTTCTGACAAAGAGTACAAACGTTTGGTTAAATAAGTATATATCTGACAACATACTGTAATGGAATGTAAGAAGGACAAACAAGTACAAAAAAAAAAAAGAGAAAAAGGACACAATTGTCATCAGCAAAAGAAAGAATGACGAGGAAAGGATTGAGCCACATGATGGTGATAATTCAAAACTAACAAAAAATCAAAAAGTAGTACATAGGCATGAAACTAAACACCACAACCCTCCAGCTGGTACACAAAAGCTAGCAACTCAGTTAAGGAACTCTTTCTGGAACCTTTCATTCTTCATGGTAAGGAATCTTTTTAGAGATTTCCATGAGCTGACCACCTTTGGATTCTTCTGTTTGGCCATTGTCGAATCAAGCTTGATAGCCATGGTATACAACAAATATCTTGTATTTTCACTCTCAATGATTCTCAACCAGAAGAAAGCTGCGTATAGGAAAAGCGCGTAACCAGATGTACCTCTCATTAGCAAAGTATCAACAGTAAGGACAACAAATACAAGTAACTCATCGTATGCGGCGGCAATCTTTAACTGTGGAGATAGTTTCAAGACTGCATCAATTTTGAATTGTGTTGCTAGCTGCATCACAGAAACAATGAGATAAGGAACAAGCTTGAAAAGAGAGCTTCTGTTGAAGAACCAAACAACAGCAAGTAACAAGTACTGGAAATTGACCGTTCCGAGTAATGTAATGTATGATGGAAGTGCCTTCTGAGCAAATTGTGATAGAATAGTGCATGAATATGAGAGAAAAACACCAATAAGTGCTAACCTGTAGGCAATGAAAGAAATCTTTGAAACATGTGAGCGGAAGAGAAGGTAATAGACTGTATATATTAGACCCATAGCGATAGTTGTTGCATGTCCGGCAATCCAGAGCGTTTGGGTCAAAGGCGTACCTTCCACTTTCTTCTTCACCAACCTCTTATGAACAAACTCACTACTATTGGTGACCGGCTTTTTACTGGCCAATGATTTGGCAGCGGTAGTCTTTGTTGCACTTGGAGGTGCTGTGTCTGTAGTCTTAGGTGTTATCGCTGCCATTTTTGCTTGTATCTTCGCACAATTGTCACTTCAAATGTTTCAATCGGCAACAATGCCACTAAGAAAATTTCTTTGACCGACAATATATAATCTTAAGCAAGAAATTTGGTAAAAATAAGGGGCTTGGACTTCCTGAGAAATCTCTTCCGAGGGCTGCTGGTATTAATATGCTTCCTAAATATATGAACTTTTTTTTCTACTTTCTTTTTCCCTTGCAGAAAATTAGGGGGCCGGCTATAACCAAGCAAAAAAAGAAAGAATCCCGAAAAGAACAAAGTAAAATAAATTACTCGTTAATTTCTTTTTCTTCCTCTGCATGAATACCAAGGCCTTGTTTTTTTCATCATATGAAAGCCCATAAATTGTTGATTTTCAATAATTTACTACAATACTGTCTATTATTACACATTACCGTGTGTTGCGGGTGTTAATATATATACCAATCAAACAATAGTTAAATATGTTTGCAACAAACGAGTACTTCTCTGGTTTGAAAAGTAATGATCAGCATTCTTTTAAAATACTGTGTAGCACCACCATTTTTTCTTAGTAAATCAATTTTTTTAGGAAACAAACAATTATAATTAATGTAATCTTAAAACAACACGCAGAAGACCTCTGTGGAATTATGCGAAAGCCTCAACTGTAGGCGGATATCGCTCTTTGCGCAAACATATCTGGCTGAAAAGTAATAAAAGTATAAACCAGATAAAAAAACAATGCCAGACACACCTCACTTTATATGTTAATAACATCCAAGGTATATTTCTTATATGCAAAAAAAGAGAGTTGATAATAAGTCGATGGAATTCCACAAGGACAGACTTAGTTTATGAAATCCATGGCTTTTTTCAAATAGTAACGACTGTGCTCTTTCCAACCCTTAGGATTTGTAATTTTTGACTCATCATCAACATCATCCTCCATAATCTCCTCATCCACAATTCTGGCACCACTATCAATATCAACATCTGTCAGGGGAATTAACCAGGGATCTTTTCGGTAGATCGTAAGTTGTGAACCAATCCATATTACACAGAATAACATTAGGGATATGTAATTTGCAAAAAAGTCCGATGCTTTAAAATTAAAGAACACAGCATAACCTTGAATGAATATGATGATGATCAATGCGATAAATGCAAACCAAGCAAGGAAAGGCATTCCAAAAGCCTTATAAGGTAATGTATCCCTGGAGATGCCTCGACTTTTTAATATGCTCATGAATCTCAAGTGAGCACCACTAACAAAAATCCAGTCTATGACACTGGCTGTGGCCGAAATATCAAGCAACCAAGTGAAGACAGACTGTCCACTGTTAGTCATTTTAAGGAAACATAATAAACCTAAAGATGAGGTAACCAGGACACCAATAAATGGAACACCCTGCTTGGTTGTTATGCGGAAAAATCTTGGTGCTGTAGTACCGGCCATGGCGTAAAGCACTCTAGAACCAATATAGACATCTGAGTTGCCGGCAGATGTGACCGTAAATAGCATCACAGCATTAAGAACGTGAGGTAAGACGGGCGTACCACTATTTTTGATCGAAATCAAAAACGGTGATGATGAAATGAATGTAGTGTCATCCGTAAGATCAGGATCATTGTAAGGAACTAGCAAACCAACAAAAAACAATGTGAGAATGTAGAATATAAGAATTCTAAAAATGACTTGATTAATAGCTCTTGGGACTGTCTTTCTAGGGTTGGAAGACTCACCTGCAGCAATACCCGTGAACTCAACACCTTGATATGTGAAAGCAGCATTAATCAAAGAAGAAAGCCAACCAAGGAACCTATCAGTGTCTGTATTCTTAACAAGTCCTGCACCAGCACCCCATGGACCAGGATGTCTCCAATAACGGAAACCGACAGGACCTGTCTTTCCTGCACCACAAACCATGCAGAAAGCGTAGATGATGAAACCTATGATTGCAATAATTTTAACTAATGCAACCCAATATTCAATTTCTCCATAGTATCTGACTGGAAACAAATTAATACATGATAGAAAAACGTAAAACATAATCATCCAGGCCCAATTAGGAACCGCATCAGTCCAGTATTTCATAATTTCAGATATAGCAAACAACTCAACAGCACATGTAATTGGCCACTGAAACCAATAAAGCCAGTTTGTGGCCATTCCAATGGACTTGGAGATATACCTTGTATTGAAAACACAAAAAGATCCTGTAACTGGAGTATGCGTTGCCATTTCACCTAGAGACTGAGTGACGGAGAACATGAGAATACCAAAAAAGAAGTAGGCAATCAAAGCATTCACCGGACCAGCTTCATGTAGAGGGGTAGAGGTACCAATGAACAAACCACTACCAATAGTTCCTCCTAAAGCCAACATTGTCACATGACGAGAGGCAAGACCTCTTTTAACTTGCCTCTTAACCTCAGTTGTTTGCAAAGTAGGGGATCCTTTCTCACATGAATCTCTCGGAGAATCAAGGATGGTTGACTCCGAGGGAGTTTCAACCTTTTGGATAGTGCTTGAAACCTCCAAATCTTTCTGCAACTTTTCGTTCATTCAGAAGTTTTATACTAGTATATATTTTCCAAAAAAAAAAGAGACAGAAGTGAATGCTTAGGGTCAAAGAACGAACAGTAGTATATGAAAACCAGATAACGGGAAACCTTCTCTTACTTCTTCTGAAGTATCAATTCTGTTGTTTGTAAAGTTCTCCACACATATTTGATAATGTATATATATAACGTATTATGGGAGTATTTTGGATCGCAAAGTGACTTCTATTTGTCACGATAACAGAAATCAACCATTCGATTTATATGACAGATAATGAGGAATCTAGTTTACAATGGACTGAGAATAATGGAAAAGAAAAATAATTTGGAAGCAGTTGCCGATTATGGACGAAAGTGACCCTCTCCGTAATGCCCTGCGATGAAAAATTCTCCTCCAAATTGATTCCATACAGGGCATACAGGATTAAGTAAACTTCGGTTTTTTAATTTATGATTTCTTTGCTCTAAATGTAATTATTAACTCAGGATAGGGGCATAAGGTCGTGCAGCTTTACTTGCATAATCTTTCCTGATGCATTCACATATGGCCTGTTGACTTTGAACTGGAAGTTAGCATGATTGACATAACCAGAAATTATGGTTCATCGAAAGAAAATCCCAATCGTTGATATCGCTTTAACTTAAATAAGTCTAGAGGTGTAAACAATTCTGTCTTGTTCCTTTAGTAAATGCCGCGTAGCTTGTTCCCACGTATTGCCAAACAAGTAAAACCATGTCCTGAGTTTATTCTCAATGTGTCAAAAATTTAGGGCATCGGAAAAACTTTTCACAGGAAGAAAAGCTGTTTTCGGCAACGGCCAGCGATAATAGCGTATAATAAATAGGTCACACGCACAACTAACGTAATACGAGGAAAAAATACCACATTGCTTGAGGAACCATGATGTGACTATTGCAAGGGGAAAATACACTACATATGATCGAGAATCCAAAATTTATCTATCGTATGCATAACGTTATTTTTTTATAAAAGATAGGCGAAAACTATACCAATACCAATATATTAATTTGCGAAATCTATGAGCCTGTCAAAGTAATAGCGTGCACGCCCTCTCCAGCCCTTAGGCTTAGTCATCTTGAACTTTTCTGTACAAACTTCATCCTCCCATATCTCATCATTTATAGCTCTAGCATCAGTATCAATATCGACATCGTCCAGGGGAATTAACCAAGGATCTTTTCTATACGTCGTAAGTTGCGAACCAATCCATATTGCGAAGAACAACACCAAGGATATGTAGTTTGCAAAGAAATCTGAGGCATTGAAATCGAAGAACACTGCGTAACCTTGAATGAAAACAATGATAATCAAAGAAATGAACGAGAACCATGCAAAGAAAGGCATTCCCCATGCTTTGTAAGGCAATGTGTCTCTAGATATACCTCTTCTCTTTAGAATATTCATGAATCTTAAGTGGGCACCACTGATAAAGATCCAGTCAATAATACCGGCAGTTGCCGAAATATCAAGTAACCAATTGAAAACAGTCTGGCCACTGTTGGTTATGTTGAGGAAGCACAAAAGTCCCAATGACGAGGTAACGGCAACACCAAGGAAAGGAACACCTTGTTTGGTCGTCATATGAAAGAACTTTGGAGCAGTGGTACCTGCCATAGCATATAGAACTCTTGATCCAATATAAATATCGGAGTTACCTGCAGAAGTCACAGTGAAAAGCATAACAGCGTTGAAGATATGAGGTAAAACAGGGGTACCACTATTCTTAATCGAGATCAAGAATGGAGAAGACGATATGAAGGTGGTGTCATTGGTAAGATCAGGGTCGTTGTATGGAACAAGCATACCAATGAAGAACAAGGTAAGTATATAGAATATAAGAATTCTGAAAATAACCTTATTAATAGCCTTTGGAACCGTCTTTCTAGGGTTGGAAGACTCACCTGCAGCAATACCCGTGAACTCAACACCTTGATATGTGAAAGCTGCATTAATCAAAGAAGAAAGCCAACCAAGGAACCTATCAGTGTCTGTATTCTTAACAAGTCCTGCACCAGCACCCCATGGACCAGGATGTCTCCAATAACGGAAACCGACAGGACCTGTCTTTCCTGCACCACAAACCATACAGAAAGCGTAGATGATGAAACCAACGATTGCAATAATTTTAACCAGTGCAACCCAATATTCGATTTCTCCGTAGTATCTAACTGGGAAGAAATTTATTGCGGTCAAGAAAACATAAAATATAAGCATCCAAGCCCAGTTAGGAACTGCGTCTGTCCAATACTCAATGATTTGAGCAATGGCAAACAACTCAACAGCAAAGGTGATTGGCCATTGGAACCAATAAAGCCAGTTTGTAGCCATACCAATAGACTTGGATATATATTTTGTATTGAAAATACAGAAAGATCCTGTAACTGGAGTGTGTGTTGCCAACTCACCAAGGGATTGCGTAACTGAGAATGTAAGCAAACCGAAGAAGAGATATGCAATCAAAGCATTCACTGGACCTGCCTCATGTAGAGGGGTAGAGGTACCAATGAACAAACCACTACCAATGGTTCCTCCCAAAGCCAACATACTGACATGACGGGATTCAAGACCTCTTTTAACTTGCCTCTTAACCTCAGTTGTTTGCAAAGTAGGGGATCCTTTCTCACATGAACCTCTTGGAGATTCATTAGCAGTCGTCTCTGAAGGCGTTTCAGCCTTTTGGAAAGTATCAGTACTTTCTATACCTTCCGGTAACTTGTCATTCATTATTGAACTATGGTGTTAGTTAGCCCGGTAAAGCCCAGAGAGCAACGTATCTATATTGTACTTATAAACGACAAACAGAGCAAACGGAAGGAAATATCGTAAAAAAAGGCGATATGTTCAATAAGAGATAGGTTTAGTTAAAACGATCGATGGATTCACACCTATATATACATGAGGGAGAAAAAAGGGAGGAAAGCTGATGTGTAGGATGACTTCTTTTTTCTCTGATAACGAGGTTCAGGTTTCTGGCTTCGAATGATAATGGGATGCGAAATCAACAATGCATTGAAAAGAATGAAAAGCGAAAAAAATTAACGACAGCTCCCTGTTTAGGACTAGGGGGGGCGAAAAAAAACACATACCAATGACTATAATGCCCTCTCCCTGAGGTGAAAATTTCTCATTCAGAACTCTACGTAACGTTTATAAGCTTTCTTTTACTGTTGGAGCTTCACTTCAACGACCATAGATGTCTTTTTATAAGATCCATGTATACACAACACCGATATGATGTTATCTTATCTTGGTATAGCCTCACATAACCTCACATATGTGTTTTGATAGCTGTCAGTTGACGTTAGTGGACGACTCTGGGCTACTTCAAGTGTTTCGGCCACTAACGTCAAGAGGAAGGTGTCGGTTGACGTTAGTGGAACCTAATTAATAAATTCGGTTAGAAATAGACCATTACATTGTTTTAACCAGAAATGCCGCGAAGTTGCTCCAAGTATTTATGTACTAATGAAATTGCGCCCTTATTTTTTTCTCAATGTGTCAAATGCTTTGGGCATCTGAAAAAATTTTTAAAACAGGGAAACAGTTTTTGCCAACGGTCAGGTTATTTTTTAAGTTCGAAAGGGGAAAAAAAAGCTTCGGCATCGAAGTATTAGAGGCATTATTTGAATACACGCAAGTTCATATATTTCGCACTGACCTATGCGTGAAGCTGGGGAAAGTTAATGTGAAAACTTAAAGAGTACCATACCGGACATCTTTATGGGCTCAATATCGAAATAGGAGTCTATCGTGAGGAGCAAATCATCAACAAATGCTCTAAAGTTTTGCCAGAGTATACTTAAATGTTAACATTCGTTCAATCCTGGCATTGTGATATTTTTTTTCTTTTTAAGCGGCATTCTTTTCCGCCGGAATATGGCCATCTTGTTTTTTTATTTTTATTATTATTGTGCCTTACCTTTAAGATTTGCTTTCTTTAACAGCAGCTAATAGCGACGTAGGACTACTTCGAAAGACTTAACAATTAACTAGCCCGCACACACTTAAAGTTTTCGCTGACTAAACGGAAATACAACACGATTTATGACCATACAGAGGCTTCACATCACTCGGGACCGGACATTCTTAGCGGTTATTCAACTATGAGAGATACATGAAGAACAGTCATAATAAATGCTTCTTTAATACGTAGTTAAAGCCGAAATCAGTTAATTTATGGCTTGTTGATAGTTCAGATACACTGGATTTAACGGAGAACGTGACCACGTTATTATTTATTTAAATTGTTAGTGTACGGAGATCTCTCGCTCATGAAAAACCGTGATGCTTGTCTTGCTTGTAAAGTCCGGAGTGCATAAACGAATACAATCGATGTCCACAAAAATAGGAAATATCATGCGGAGCCTTAACCGCCAGGACATTTCACGTATATCGGTGTACGGATGCAAAAATCATGTTGGGAAGGATAGAGAGGAAATTTGTTGCCGTTAATTTTATTTTTCTTTCAAGTTTCGCTCAACGACTTTATACGTGGGAGGGGAGTGTTCGGACTTTCCGTGCCGCCAGAACTTTCTTAGGTCCAGACTGTTTTACTACCCCGCAATAATAGAGGACTAAAAGCAAGTTGAAAAATGGTATGCACACTATTTAAATATGTCTGTTGCAAATAAAAGTCAACACACTATCAAGCATCTAGGTTCGCTCTGCAGTTTTCGAAGTATGTTGTGAATAATTTAGTATGGTAGAAGAAAAAGTTCTAGCAGAAGACAAAGTACGATTTATGAACTAGTAAGCGAAACTGCACTAACGCGGACCCGGGGTACACGACTGACGCTAGAAAAAAAAAAAAAAAAGATATTAACAAAAATAAAAAAGGAAACATTGCAATTATCAAGTAAAATTCCTACAGTGTAATATCTCGATAACTGTAATTTGCTAGAGTGTTGTCTTGGAACGGGAAGAAATATATTTTTATTCTTGAATAACATCACACAACATAAATAGTTTACTTGGGATACATATTAGCGAAATTCGGAATTAAACAACGTCGCGGAAACTCCAAAAGAGCATTAGACATTTCCGCTGGAAGCAACAACCATAACGGAAGTAGGTTGGCGTTAATCAAACAGTTAGGGCCTGCTTTCATTTTAACGTTAACTGTCAGAGATATACAGCAGTATGACTGCCGAAGATGAAAAAGACGAATCCGGAGAAAGCGCCCTTTTTTCCTCAAAACAATCAAAAGATAGTCTTGATACCGTTGCTTCTGAAAAATCCAACCAACAGCATCCCATAATCAATCATCCAAAACCAACGGGTCCAAAGACCAAGGCTTCCTTTCTAAAATTACCTGAGGCGAAAAACCAGACGGCTGCATCTGGATTAGTCAATGTTGTACAAGAGCAGGCAGATAATATCAAGGCAATTCATATAATGCCACGACCACCTTCAACGCTGTCGATCAACTCGTTAAACCAATTACAACATACTGTAAAAGAGAGTCAGAATGTGACTGAATCTATTGAAAGGAGAGCCCCTTCCAAAACTTTAAAGGACCAGTCAAAAGGTAGCACATCTCTTGGTCCGTCAGATAAGGCACCAGCAAAAAACAGCAGGGCTTCCACCGGTGCCTCCAAACAATCCCGTACGAGTTCAAATTCATCGTTTAATCAAACTCACAGCAAGGAGAAATCAAAGTCTGGACCGTCTTCAACTGGCGGAAATGTATTAAATACCAAGAAAAGTATATCGACCAGCAATAACGCTGATAATTCCTCTGAAATCATTGTTGGGTCGAACCAAGTCCCCGGGAATTCCACAGATAATCCAGATTCTTTCCTTCAACATCTACGAAATAAGAAATCAAGTATTGATAATGGGCCCACAACACTAAGCGTAAATTCGCTTGACAAATTGACAGGCTCGGCACTTCCAAAGAAAAGAGCCGGGGGAATGCCATCTTCCAGTATCTTAAATCTGCGTGCAGCCATAGGACAAGCGACGGCTGGAAATTCTACATCTTCAACTTCAATTGTTCAGGGGAAAAGACCATCTAGGGCAGAATTTTTTGCTGCCAAGCTACATGACGCTATCAAGGACGATGAAACAAATAAATCTGACTCTGAAGAAACATTTGTTTATGACATGGCCCCCAAAAGAGTTGTCACCGGAGTTCAGAAACAAGACAATACACAGGAGTCCGAAGAAACAACAAAGAATAACATTAAGGAGTTAAGAAAAAATCGTCAACCAAGTAATTCTGAGGATAAACGGTCATTAATAACCGGAAAATCCTCTGCCCAGAACTCACTGCATCGGAAATCCAGTCTGGGTGCATCTTTGAATTTGAATATTGCCTCATTAAGTTCAACTGCTGGTAATAGAATTAGTACCCACGCCAATTTAAATAATACCAATATATCGGATAGCGATTCCAGCATGACTGGATCAATGAAACATCTGGGAGAAACTCCATTGAAATCAACACTACCTACGGAGAAGGATGATCTCGACGAACTGAGTATAAATCCGCGTTTAACTCAAAAGAAAGATAACGTATCAATGGAGTCCCCGAAACCACACAATCATCTTCGTGAAATTACATCTAGGATTTTTGATTCCAAAGGAGTCACACCTAGGAAATATTCGGGTACCGACATGGCTGATTTTAATAATGATGAAGAAGACTATGAAGATGCTTATAACAACATTCGCTCCAGTAAGTTCAACAGTGTTCACACTGGGCGGAACCAATTTGATGAAATACCGTTTACGGGAGTTCCTTCTACCATGGATTATGACTCTGATATTGACGATGATTTTTCTGTTGTGGATCAAGGGAAGTACGGATATAGACATGGCCAATATTCTAATTACGGCACTATTAACTCAACAGGACATGGATATGGCAGCGTTTCACAAACGTATGGGCTGCAAAATGGAGAGCCGGGAAAACGTCAGGGATCGCTTTACAGCCCGAATGAAGATAAGTATCGATTGTTGCAGAAAAAAATGGCTGAAAGATCTATTCGTAATAAAAAAAGCAGCGTTTATTTTAATCCTCATGATTTCACCAGTGCACGCACAAGGAGGATTCGTCAACTTAAAAGTTTCTGCTATACAATGGGTCTCATCTGCTTGTTGCTCTCGGTTGGATTTATGGGGGGATTTATTCTGGCAACTTCAAAAGAGCTTCAGAATACAACTATTACCGGAGTTGATAGTATTTTAATCTCGGATGAGGAATTTATGTTTGATATGAATGTACAAGCCTTTAATCCGGGCGTTATGTCTGTGACTATTAATAGCGCCCAGCTCGATATATTCGCGAAAACTCAATATATTGTCGATGGCTACACCATTGAAAAGGAGAAAGATAAGAAGAATGAGAAACCGGAATATACTACAGTGCTACTTGGTAGCGTGGATCAACTTGATATGCCATTAAGTTTTCAGGGTGGCTGCTTTACACGCCAGAAAGATGAAAGTTCCACCGAGATTAAAATTATAAATCCTTGCACCTATGATAATAATGGTAGGGATGGAAACGATGACGACGATGGAGATGATAGTAGTGGACACAATGTCGATGAAAGTGGGCGAATTGATAGTGCAAAAGATATACATAGAAAAGATAAAGGATATGACGCATCGTTATCGGTTGAACATTCAACTCCAAGCTTACCGGATATTTTGCTTGACGAAGAAGAGCCTCCACCTGAAATAAAAAAGCCAAACATGAAATGGTTGAACATATCTAGGAATCCATTCGAGTTAATAGTAAGGGGAGTGCTCAACTATCAATTGATGCTTTCAAGCACAAATAAGACGGTTGCAATCAACTACAAGACCACTGTGAATCCAGACGAATTATAATTATGGTAGATCGGGAGGAGTTTTGAATGACAATCTATCGTGTAGGTCTGACGCAGGGTTTGCACAATCCGGTCGAAGGAAATATCGCTACTAAAACAAAATACTTTTTTTTCCTGGAAAAGAAATTAGTCAATTACTCGCTTAATAGTTAACATACAATCAGAAACGCAATATATATGTTTTCATTATACAAAAGCACAGTAAAAAAAAAAGATATAGACAATAAAAGGCACCACCGATAATAACTAGGAGAAAGGAAATTAAGCATGTCCAGAGTATCCACCAGCAACGATAGTTTTAAGTGTTGGGACTATAGACCATTCAGGGGAAGGTGAAGAAGAGCCATCTTTTTGACCCAAACTTGTCGAACTCTTGAATGGATTTTCAACAGGATCATCATCCATGACTGTAATTTCCAAATCATTATTCAAACCGCCAACGGCACCGGCACCATCATCATTGTTAATTGTAAACCGCACTTGAACACCAGACTCTGATTCCTTTGCTACTCCATCGGTTATAAATCTGGCTATAAACCTCTCTTCCTTCTTCATAGAGTCGAAAAGAATACCGGCAGGAAGACTCCATGTAACCCTAGCTTTCTCTCTATTGAAAGATCCAGATGGCTTAGTTGCAGCAGACTTAGCATGTGCATTCTGGATTGAGACAGATATTAGAACATTTGATAAGACTAGCTCATTACTCTGTAGGTAGTCATCAAGCTTTGCCGACGGTCTTAGCGATATTATAACAGTAGATTTGGTAGGATCATGCTTCCAAACTGGTTGCACTACTAAAGGTGGCTCTGGGCCATTCAGCATGTACTTCAAACCCCCCACAGTGCGGAGGTTTATCTGTGCTGGCTGACTGACAGTAAAGCTTGTTGGATCTTTTTCACTTTGTTCTAGGAAAAGAGTGTTGACAACAAAGTTAGGCAATGCTTTTCCTGACTTGGACTTCAAAGACATGTTAATTTTTGAAGGTATCTTTTTCACTGGTTCATCCAAAATGTAACTGAATGCCACTTCTCCTATAGCATTAGAGCGAACGCAATGCCCCGATTTATATGTAGCATTAAAAAGCTCCACAATAGAGGCATTCAAGCCTGGATGTGTCAACGAAGGATGAACTATTTGCCCACTTATAAGACCACCTCCTCCAGTAATGTTACCAGAGAGACCTGTTCCCTGATTAGACAAGGTACCTGTTCTTGCTGGCTGTAATCCAATCGTGCTAATTCTACGCTGAGCTGGAGGCACAGGTGGTGTTCTTTCAGTATTCGATCTGTTTGTATTTGCACCATCTGATGTCTGTACAGCATGCTTACGAGCTGTTGGTGGTGGAGGACGAGCCAATGACTCGGATGGTAGGGGTGGCAAAGTAGTAGACTCAGATGAAATTGGTTTCTCGGAGGAGGCCGATTTTTGATCTGCAGGAGCAGTAGACTTAGATATATCAGCAGCAGAACGTTCAGATTGTGCCTCAGCAGATGGCTTTTCTGATTTGAGAGTCTCCTTGTCGGATAACGCTGTTGTGTCTGCAGTATTGATCTTTTTCCCAGAGCTCAAATTCAAACCGTTATCAACCGAAGATTTCTTGCTACTCACAAAAGAGTCAGACCGTTTTGTTGGTTTCATCGCTGGGAATTGCGGTGTAATAGGAATTTCCGGCAAGTGACTGCTTTTACTCTCATTGGTGCCTTCGGATTTTGATTCTGTCTTCTGTCCATCTTTATTTATAACCGCATCAGAGTTTTGCGCTTCTACAGCATGTTCTTCAGCTATAGGTGCAACAGTATGTTCAGCTTCAGCTGTATTGCTAGTTGAAGCACGGCTTACACGACTAGTAGACTCTGAGGACTCAGCATGACCGTTAGTGTCTTCACCATTATTCTTCTTTTTGTGATGCAGGAAGTTCCCAAGTCTTGAGCGCATTCCCCTTTTCTTCTTCTCCTTCTTTCCAGAATGCATGCTAAATCTATTAGACGAAGCAGACGACATCCTACGAGAAGGTTCATTAGTGAAGCCATTACCATTTTTGGCAGGTGTTGCTGGAGGTACATTATTCAACTCATCAGTATGCTTTTTATAGCTCTTAAAAATGGAAAGTCTTCTACTCGAAGGCTTTGAAGCTGCCATTCTTCTTCTTATCACAGTATTGGATGACACTTCTGAAGATAACGAAGGTGCTCGTGCACTGGAGGTGGTGGAATGAGATCTCAAACGCTCATGAGCTTCACTGTGATTTCCAGAACCTTCAAGACTTTCCCCATTCTTTTGCAATGATTTATCCGACTTCTTACCTTTGTGAGTGCCATCCGCCACATCCAACAATAAGGTTTTCTTCTGAACAGCCGAGGCATACCGTTTAATTTCATCGTTAGGATTGAAACTGAGAACATGCTCAATTCCAGCCTCGTTGTCCTTTTTCAAATCTGCCAAAACATCAGATAGCTCTGTTTGAAATTTTAGAAACACATCCTTAAGAAGAAGTAATCTATTGTAATCATAATTCTCAAAAGTTTCAAAGAAAGCAGGTGCTCTCTCCGACCACTGCGTCTTTTTCTTTGTCAATGAACTTGAGCCATTATCGGCGTTAGAGCTCGAAATTGAACTAGCAATGCCTTTGATCTCATCCATTTCCACAAGTTTTGGATCGTTTCTCCTTGTGTACAATTTAAGAGGTGCAATCATATCTCTGCCCATCGTTCTTGTAGTAGAATCAAAATATTTGACTTCATCTCTGGCAATTTGCAAAACAGAATTCCACATAGGCGTACAGAGACCCATACTATCTACTTTATCGTTATGAAGAAGTCTGTCTGTATCTTCGGTAAGCAGGCCATTACCCTTAGTAACGAGTTTTTTGAGCTCATCAGAATATTTGAGACGAAGTCTTCCATATGCCGTAAGCCATTCAGCCAATTGGTGATTAATCTCCTTCAATTGTTCTCCTCTAATATTCAAGGCCTCCATTGCTTCTACTGGAGACTTCTCCACTAAAATTGTGGATGCGAATGTAACCTTTGGCTCATCCGACAAGTCAGTCATATTTCAAGCGTTCGAACACGATAAAAAATATTGCTTGGCAACAGCTATATTCCCCAATTGAACGATATAATTCAAAGCTGGCGGTTTCCAGGTTCTCAGACGCACTTTTATTTAATGTGCTTCTCTTCTGGGGTCTGAATGAATATGGTGATAATGCACTTCGGCTGTAAAAATACCTCCCGGGATGAAGGGTAAATAATCATCCTAACGGTAAACCGAGGAAGTAAATTGAAAGCGAGGGCAGCAGCCGGGAAAAAAATTAGGGAGAAAAATATAACGTTTTGCGGATGTACGGGTGTACTACATATTGGATAAGACAAGTAGATAATTAAAGTGTATCGTCCAGGCCCCATTTCAATCAATCTCCTACAATATTTCTTTTAATCATGATGATTGAAACTGTTATTTAATAGGTATTCGAAAGCTTTGAAAGTACCATGTAATTAAAATTTATAATGTTTCATGTAGTTGTCGGGAACAATGTCCATTGGTGGTCAAGTAGAGCTCGAAGCAAAATCAACTTAATTGAATGCTGTGATAATGTATAAGATGCTTTCTTTGTTAGTGTATTTTGTGATATGTTGTAGATTCCTTTACCACTTCATTCAACAATTAAATTGCATCAAAGAAATAAGGTTATTTAATAAGTTGTAAGTCATCAAGAGAAAGTAACGTGGTTAACACTGCTTTAAAAAACATCATCAGGAAGAAATATACAATACAGAGACAAAAGAAAATACTTTATGAACGAACTTTCGCTGAAGTAAAGTGAAAAACTACCGAGCTTATTTGCAAAACCATATCTCTACATTACAGACAATATAAGAATAGTCTAATCATCGATAATTAAATACAATAGAACAGAAATAGAGGGAAAGTGCATGTGCAAAGAAAAGTCGAACACCAATCAGCATTTGAAGGTGTAGAAGAAGAAAAGGGTGAACATAAATTAATGCGATTGCAAAAAGTAGGATAAATGAAAGACAACAAAATCAAGACAGAGCACACACACACACACATATATATCACCAGCAAATACCTCAAACAAGTATCTAAATTCTTCTTTATAGGCAAGCTTTCAAATTCATGAAACACCGAAGGGAGATATATGTACTATATCTGTTGCAAAAATAACCATCATAGCAGATTAAGTAAAGATCTCGCCGAAGAGAATAGGTAGGAAAACGTGAGCTGCTGTGAACAAAACAACAATGTTTTCGTAAAGTGCCAATGGGAAACCCACAATACCTCTAGCAGCAAAGTTTAGACGGCAAGCATAGAAAGCAACGGCAAAGAAGTTGCTGAACAAGACCCAGATGCTTGGAATCAAACCACTTAACAATCCGATTGGCTGACCGACGTAAACGCCACCTCTCAAGAAATAAGCAAAAACACCTCTTTGCAAAATCTGCAAGTACTTGTTATCAGCAGCAAACAAGGTGTACAACGCAAGCGAAAGGGCATTGATAACGGCATCCAAATGCTTCCTTTCGGTATGGAAGTCAATCAATCTCTCCAAAACGATCTCCTCGTGGCCTAATTGCTCGTTACTCAGGTCGGACAGCATCTTACAGAACATGACAGCATCATTAAGACCAACGGTCATACCACCACCGGTCAATGGATGTCTCATGTTAAGAGAGTCACCAATACAGACAAAGCCTGGAACATCGTTCAAACGAGCAGGCAAGTATTGGTTAGGCATAGCCCTATAAATATCCTGACCCTTCTGGTTGAGAGCCTCCTCAAAACTTGGCTTCACACACTTTGGCAACTGAGGAAGAACCCGAGTACGCAGGTAATTTAACACCTCGCTTCTCTTAGGCAAGGTCTTCGATCTGTAAGCGCAAAGCATTCTGCTGCTGTGAGGGTCCATCTGGTAAATTAAGACTGGAGCATGTTCACCCAAAAGAACATGTCCAAAGTGTGGCTTTGGCAATTTGGCATCCTTCAACTCCAATCCAATGAAGTACGAACCAACCTTAGGAACGAAGTCCTCGTCTAATTCTTTTCTGAACTTGGAGTAGATACCATCACAGTTAATGACCAATCTACCCTTGAAAGAGCCTTGATTAGCGACAGTAATACCACAGACGCAATCCTTATCATTCTTGATGACTCCAGTGACACTACCGTCCAACTTAGTCACATTTGGCTCGCTCAAACAGAGATTTCTGAGATTAGTCAAAAACTGGCCGTGACGGAAAGATGCACCCTTAACGTGTGGGCACTCTTCCCACTTCTTAGCATCAATGGTAGAATCAGTGCCAACCTTGTCCTCATCACCTTTTTGAATGGCTTTTGGAACAGGTGTAGTGTCAAGAGCCGACTCAACGTTCTTGCTTGGGTAATCGATGGAAACTTCTTTTCCGTTGAATTCAATATAATAACCATCAACTTCGTTGGCCTCAATGTTGTTGATAGCCTTGATCATACCAAGCTGTTTCAAAGCTTTAAGACCAGAAGGCTGCATCAACTCACCAACAATACGGTTTGGGCAACTCCATTCTCTCTCAGCGATTAAAACCTTTCTTCCTTGTCTTGCCATACATCTGGCGATACACGGTCCGACCACACCGGCACCAATGATGATGATATCGTATAATTTGTCGTTATCTGGCTTGTTTGTCGACATAACTTTCTTTATATATATAAATATAAATACCTTTCCTTGAGAACTAGGTTAAAGCTTGCAAACTTGATATAAATCCAATAAATAGTAGAATTCACTCACAAGTCAAAGCAAACTAAATAAGTATAAATACTTCTTATGTTTTTAAGTAACTCATACAAAAGACGAGAAGTGGATTAGAATGATGTTTTATAGCGTATCGTCAATCTTATACGAGTAGCATGAAGAAAAAAATTCTCTATATTAAAGTTTATTGGGAGTACCAATCATCGCGATTAAAATGTTAATGAAATAAGGAGATTTAGTGAGGTGAAAAAAAAAAAACATGTGAAAATCCGTAGTGTAAACGAAGTAAACGAGCTAACATAACGCGGCTTTAACAGGACCAAATACTCTCGTTACCGTGCACTTGACAGGGCTACTCCTAGTACGCCGGCATACGCTCCTACTTGACCGTATATGCTCGTCTGTTTTTATATCCCCGTATAATTATAGGTGCTCTTCTTGTGGTTTTATTGTTGACGTTTGATTTTAAGTTTAGTTTTTTCCATCGCTTACCGTTCCGTCTCTAATTTTTTTTTCACCGTTCCTAAAAATTGCGTGCATACTTCCAAATAAAAACAAACTCAGGTTTGCGTTCTCGTCAACAATCGACATACGAAAACTCTATCTCACGTACCATTATTCATTATCAACGTCTCTACAAATAATATGTGTCGGGACAGTTGGATTTTATTTTATTTCTTTTTTATTTGAACTGAACCATTGAACCGCATTTCATTCCTCACTTGCATTTTAATTTTTTCTTTTTGTGTTTTCCTCTTTATCCATTTAATCATTCGAGCCCCAGATTTTGGCATCTTCGGATTACATGAGCCCCGATGAAAACTCCGCCCACGCTGATATATTTGCTTCTGTACATCTTCGCGATACTAAAGACGTCACTGGCAAATACAGAGACCTTCATCATTGATAGAAGCTCCATCAATCTGTCAAACGAATCTTTCTACGATAGTATCTGGATACCGGAGAAATTTCATCTCGTTCAGCCCCCGTTTAATTCTTCCTCTTTTGGTACAGATGCTCTTATCAGCTTTAAGCCCAGGATATTGACTCAGCCTCGAAAAAATCATGAGGTGCAAACTATAGTATTGGATGAATCCAGGCTTCGTACCGGCTCCAAATATTTCGTCAAAGTATGCTGGTCAGCTATGAGTCCGATAGATATAACTATTTCTGATTTTCCTGAAAACGGAGCACTGGTGATAAATGTTACGACTAATTACTACACAGATGTGCCTGTTATTGCAAAGAAGTTCCTCACGGATATTCCAATACAAATAAGGATTCAGACAAATGATATTTTTCACGGAGTGCTCAACAGGGAGTTTCTATCTCTTGCCGGATTTGTTATCACTTTAGTGGTAGGTGCCATTCCTTTCTCCACTTGGATGTTTTCCCGCTACTTTAACCCTAGCTTCTGAACATGAATGATAATAATAAATGTAACCCTAAATCGTGGTTCTTGTAAAATTTAATTATTCCTTCTTAACGAATCCCTTGCAACCTGTTTAAAGGTTTGGTGATGGAAACCCTAGAAAGGGTGGGCGAAGGAGAAAGAAGCAAAAAAAAAAAGGTCTATAGAAAGTCGCAACAGACGTTCCAGAAAAGGGGAAAAAAGACATCTTATGATTCTCTTCGTTTTCACCATCATCATCACTAATGTATAATGAATAAATTAAAGCAATCTGCAAGACCTCAATTAAGGCTTTTCATGCTAGTTTCCCTCTGTGCTTTGTTTATTTGTCTAAAATTGTTCCTTTTACTTTTGTATCCCAGAATATGGGAGTTCAAATATATGTACAGTATTTTTTAAATTATTTATTTATTTACTTTTGCTTTGGAACAATTTTTTTTCTTCCCCCTTACTCTTTGTAATCAGAAATTAACAACAAACTTTTCCCACTCAAAAGCACACTCTTTTTACCCATTCTTTTCAATTCGAAACTACACAGTATACCCCTATAATTGCATAAAAAAACCAGTGTTTATATTAAATAAAACAATTTGTGCACCCAAAACAAAAATAAGCCGTTGTTCATTTAATTTTTGACCGTATTGATCAATAATCCATCCATATCAATCAATCCTTCCCCATCCCGGGCTGTGCATCTTCTTGAGAGACTAGCAAATCTGACACTGCCTGGATACTCCATCTACCACAAAGAAAAGTGTATCAACAAAATATAGAGAGTACTAAAGCTAAATAGTCAATATTCACAATTTCATAATTACTGCTCTGATGCCTTCATCGAATAATCTGTCGAACAACTTGTTCGCCTATGCAACAAGTGAAGGCTCTGGGTTATCAACACCACAAGATGGCCTCTCAGCAAACTCATCACAATCAATATCTACAGCAGCTACAAACATAGCGGATGAGGAAAGTTACGTCGGACACAGAATAACAGTGCGAGTGGAGAGAGAACAGCTGACAAATTCCCAAGTGAAAATTGATGGCGATGTACGATTGAATGCAAATAAACGCCGTGTAATACAGAGAGCGGATGACCAGTATACTTCTAAGATAAGGAAAGTAGGAAAAGGGCAACAACAGCAGCAGCAGGAGCAGCCACAAAAGCAAGAAAATACATTATTTAATATTGCAAATTCGGTTGCTACTATTGCCAACATGATTAAACAACCAAATCAGTCACCCCAGCAGGAGTCTGCATCTGTCGGCACTCCGTTACAATGGGGCTCAAAGGTTCAAGATTTTGCACTAGATGCTAATGGAAACAGTGTCATTCAGGCTCATTCACTTGAAAATGGAAATAGCTTGAGTAACGACCAGGATCTACAGACCAGGGCAGTTGCAGAAGCTGCCACTGCCGCATCTATCCAGCAATTGAGCCCACTATACCCTATTGCTGGATCCACTACGCGACACCAGCATGCGAAGAGTACATTTACGGGTAAAAAGTTCGTGTGTACATATCCGAACTGTCATAAAACATTCTCCAGAAAGATGAACTTGAAGTCACATGTTCAGTCAACACATGAGCATAAAAAGCCATTTCAATGTTCAATATGCATGATGTCCTTTGCCAGGCACAGTGATAGAAGACGGCACGAAAGAAATCAGCATAAAGTATCACCGGGCTTTGTTTGTGGTGGTGTGCTTAAAAATGGTCAACGCTGGGGTTGTGGAAAGGTTTTCAAAAGAAAGGATGGACTTCTGGCTCATTGGAGGTCTCAAAAGGCAAGAAAGAAATGCCTTAATGGTGTGCCTGATGACGTCCATCCACTTTTAAGCTCCGCGCGTAACGGTGCTATAGATCATTCCGAAGCCTCTAATTAACATTATTGGAAATTCCTTATGCTGCGAGTAGTTTATGTAATGAAATTGGTTATTGTTATACAGAATTCGTTTATAAACAAAATGGTAATATCAGTGTTGTAACTGTTTTTATGAATAAAATGTGATTTATGATTGCTTGCTGATAGCACTTGCAGAAAACAAAAGCAATACACCTTAAAAAGAAAGAAAGCTGAAATAATTTAGTGTCGTATGTATGCATAGATCAAGAGTGATTTAATAATATTACCAGACAGATAAGAAACCCCGAGCAATTTAGCATTTAGCGTTGAAACAAAAATAATAGGAATGAACGCACCTTTTTTTTTTTTTTAGTAGTAGCATTGCTGATCCCAAAGCAGAGTACGGATCTTGATCGATTTTATCTTGCATTTGAGGTACGCCATAAATCATAAGTAATAGTACCTGCCAATCCTACAAAAAGCATATAACAGATAGTATTTTTTCTTAAATCATTGACTGTTAGTATTTTACCGATCAAGTTTTATTCATTAAGACAATAAGAAAGGAAATGCAGCTATCGAGTATTCTTCTATTTAGCGCAGCATCTTTGGCAGCACAAATAGAGTCATATCCAAAGTTAGACGACGGCACGACTATTGAAACATTTCCGTTGTATCATGCTGAGGATCAGATAGCGTTGGAATGTAGTAAAAGACAGATTGATACCGGTGAACATTTTTTCAATGAGAAAGGTGATATAATCTATATACCTTTTATGGATTGCCAGGAAACGAAAAAACCACTTGAGCTGAAATATAACGTTGACGAGCAAATTGCATGCACAGTTAAGTTTGAAGACAGATTATACCACCTTTTTCAGTTATATTTACATCAAGATGCACCATTCACATGCCGGATTCCTGTTCGGCCTGACTCAGGTCTTTATATTCCATTGGACATTCAAGTGAGAGGGAACATCATGGAGTCACACTTCGATCTTGATCCAAACATTGCAATTCAGATGTTCACCGATGGAGATGGTACTATCATCTCTTCTACGAGTTTCTCTACATCAGTTAATACCACCAGAATCATAATCGGGGATACTGTCAAACTTAACTTTAATGTTATCTGGACTTCACTGAAAAAGATAGTCCCAGAGATCCCCGAACAAGCACAAACAACACAAAGTAAGTTGGAGCAACAGAAATATATAACTAGTTACACATTACCGGATAGAAGAAATCAAAAAGTTTTGTATTTCTTTACTGCAGTGATCGGTGCATTAATAGGTTCAGTTGTTACTACAGTCTTTTTGTATAAGAGACTTAATCGCAAGCTACTCCAGAGCTATAGCGATAAATTGGAATAAAGCAACAAAGAAAAAGCAATTTACAAATAGCATAGGATATGTAAAAGTGTCATTTCTGCCCAAATATCTATACATATATATAATTTTCTCCAAAAGCGACGACAAAATTCTTCTTTAAAGACAGAAATTATATGACTCTCTGAAATACCATTGAATCATTGAAGCTTTCTCAACAACAATTCAAGTAGTTCCTTCTGTTCTCCGGTACATTTTGAGAGGTATCGTTGGGTGAGATAGTTAATATACATTTTCTTCACACTTGTTTTCACAGTATCACTGGTCTTGGTGCGGGATACCCATGACTGGTACATCTTGACAGAGCTTTTGAGAGAAGTGGCGAAGTCTCCATCATCCACATCGGTGTATCTGATAGGAACTGTTAGCTCTAAAAGAACAACCTTATCTATTTCTGGGTATTTTCCCATAAGGTCCGAAATTATGTGTCCATTTATGTGACTTCTGTCCAAGGCATCAAACTGATCGACTATATCAATAACTTTATTTGAAATCTCCCACACCTTTGTAAACTTGACTTCATATCTTCCTTCATTTATGTTATCATGTAGCTTGTTCGTTAGAGCTTCCAAGCAAGCATCATACATAGTAAGTATAAGATCACCTCTTAAAACCGGATTGTTTTCAACAGTTCCTAGCGTACTAGCATTTAGATCTGTCAAATCACTGAGATCTTTCTCGATTTCGGAGCCCTCTGAGACTTGAACAACGTCAACACCCTGCGCCAATGAATCTTTGTTAGCCGAATGCTCATGCTCATTTAAATCATCCTTCTGCTGCTTTTCTGTAATTAAATTCAAAAGCTTTCTTCTTATAAGTAACTTCGAAAGATAATTTAGTTCAAATTTAATGAATTCTAACCAAGGGAATAGCTCGTCTCCGTTAAATCTAAGACACCTCACAAGTAAATTTCTGGCTGATTTCACATTCTTATTGTAGTCATATTCGTATTTGGCAGCGCTAAGCCAGACGTTCACATTTCTCGGCTGTAACTGTAATAATCTAGTGTAAACTTTGTACACGACTTTCACTGACCCATTTTTCTTGGCATATTTCAAATATTGTGCCCACAATTCCATACTGTTTGGAAATTTACGAACACCTCTGTCAAATATGAAACGGATTCTTTTAGAGGCACCGTAATCTGATATGGACTTTTTGGTATCAATAACTGACCTCATCCTTTGATATCTCAGCTTTCGAAGCTTCTCCAAGTTTTTCTCAAATCTAACATAATATAAGTAGTCATCCGGGGTTGAGCCCCTACTCATTATCCTATGTTCAAACTCGGTCCATCGTCTCATAATCATTTTCACTTCCTTCTTGGTGAAAAGACCTTTCTTTTCAAGATCCTGAAGTTCTGGAACGGATTGTTCCAAATAGAACCGTGCCTTATCTGACATTTGTATACTGTGGTGTCTTTTGCAGTAGAATTCTTTGAAATACCTACTGGATTATTGAAAAGTCGAAGTGTACAGTAACTATGTATCTATTGGTTTGGAAAAAAAATTTTTCTCATATAACACAGCCGTGACAAACGAGTAAAAAAAAGATATGCAATGTGGAAAAAAGGATTTTAGGAATACAGTCAAAATATATGAAATAAAGGACATCCAAAGTATCTTAACTAATACACAGCGTAAAAAAATACATATAATAATACATTATGCTATTGAAATCATATCATACACACCGTCAACATTCTCTGCTCCCCCCTTAGCTGGCGGTACACCATTTCTGTTGAACAAAAAAATCGTAAATCTTAGACATTTTTGTAGAATCAACATCCAATAAATCTTTGGCAGTCTGCTTTTTCATAACACCACCATTACCCAGTAACTGACGAAACATGGCCTCCTTAATTGCCAGATACGGCTTAGGAAGCATACTTAACGTTGTGCACAAGTGCTTTTCATCATCGGAAAGCAAGTCATAGTCTGGAGCAGCAGACAAATCCGGATGATCAGAATATATGGATGAAAATATCGATGCACTCTTCCTGCCCCATTTGGCGGAATACTCGGGTGTCTGTGATCTGGAATGTCTGCCAGAGTGTGCATGGCCATGTCTTGTCCCACTAGAAGGCATAGAAAATCTAGCAATCCTATTGGCTCTCTCCTTCTCATAACGTTCACCGTCTGAAAACTTTGTTATTCCGTTTTGCCGCCATTCTTGCAACTGGTGAATGCGTTTCCGAATCTTAAACTCCTCCATGATATCTTTAGAAAACTCCGGAAAGTCTTCGGCGCTCATTAATCTTGCGAAAGGTTTAATCCTGTTGTACAGCCATCTCTCTTCCTTCGTTCTTTTCTTGTCAATTGCATTATTCTGACGATAATTGAGTAAACCATCTTTGAGAATTAGACGCTTGCGTTCACACCTCATTGTTAATTTTTCGTCATAAATCCGCAATATCAAAAGCTTTAACCGAATATCCTCATCCGACTCGCCAGGTTCAAAGGTCATGTCCTGCACAACCTTCTCTGCATCATCATCAGCCTCTATTTCGAACTCTAAACGACCTGGCATATATCTTTGAATATCAGAGCACATAGGACCAGACGTCAAAATCTTTTGCGGTGGAGGTAATGGTAAATTTTTCCTTGCATCCAGCCTCTCTCTCCGCCTGTTAAGAAATCGGGTTGTAGATAGATCTCGGTACGATTTATTAAGATCTGGAATCGGGTAGTAATCAGAATGCAGATATTCTTTTTCGTAATGAGCACCCACCTCTTCTTTCGATCTTCCTCCTATATAATTCGATATGTCATGCCAGTTTCCCAATCCAAGAGTCTGGCATCCTTCTACCATTAAAAGCTCTTCATCTGCACCCCAATTCTCATCAAAAACCGGAAATTGATTTTGCTCTATCACCCTATAAGCATGCCAAGGCTTATGTATGCCGGTTGCTCGCCCCATGGAAAAACATGGAACACACAGATCATAATCGTTACATTCTGCGCATCTGATTCTTATTCTTCTCGTACAATCTGAGGAGCATACATCACAGTGGAACTTGGCCATGCTGACTTATTATGATTTGGTTTATATTTTATCAAAAATATATCTGTGTAAGGGTGTTCCAGGTGATGAATATGGAGTATATTTTCCTCTTTAAGTGTATCTATCGGGCGACCGCGAATGTAAAACAACAAAAACAAAGCAACTTTTTTTTGGAGGGAAACAAAATCTAGATCAGCGTATCCAGCACCGTAATTCCAAAACTTGGTCGAGAAAAAAAAAAAGCAGCAAAATAAATAGCCGGACTATCCTGAAAACAAGGCTGCTGCTGGCAATTAAGTGAATACTTCAAATAGTGAATGAATATGCCTTATTTCCTGTATTCGAGCTGGTAAATAGTTCAAACCTGGGCGATGTTACTTGATAACCAAATTTCCCTTTAATAATTTGAAAATAAATGGGTGGTTTTGTATCTAACGCTAACTTACATTCTTTTCAAAAGAGAGCCAAAGGGGGAGAAACCGATTTGTACTAAAAAAATTGGCCTCGTCTATCGACTATTCTAATAACTTTTGCTAAGTTTACCTCGATATTTGAGATTTGCCCGTTGCCGACTAAAAAAAAAAAGTTTGTAAAGTGGCAACCAGCACAGCCTGATAATGAGAATTCACAATTCAAATTTGGAAGACCGATTGACCTTTCAAGTAACGTCGATCGATCGATCCATTTAAAATTTTATTCACACCTTACACCTAGTGATCAAGTTAATTTTTCCACCGGGGCTCCTTCCTAAGGGCACCTTTTTTTTATCGCTTGCTGATAGCAGCATGTTTCGCGAATGAGGAGAGTATACAGAGAGCCTTGAAATTTTGGGGTTCTCAAAGAAAAATTATTTTCATTTTCCATGAATTTTTTTTTTTGGTGGGTGTCTATACTTGGTGAGCGGAACTAAAGCAAACTTAATAGTATCTTGTGGAAGTCTTTAATAGCCCAATATATTTAGCCTTTTCGACGACATATACGATCAATAATTAAATCAAAATGGTATGTTGAGCAACAAGTTATAAGACGAATTTCTGGGTACAGCATGTTTGATGCAACATTCAACGGAAAACGCACATGTGAACTTAATCAGTTTTAGGGTATATTTTCAACTCATAAGATGTGATATAGATTTTGGCACAAGTATTTATTCATATTAGAGACCTGAGATCAGCTAGAATGTTATGAGTATAATTATTTTTGAAAGGGTGCAAAGATATAAGTCAACAGATACGCAAAGTATATATTATTCAGCAAAGCAATGAATGAAAGAGCAATTCAAAAGTATCCACTTTTATCCAGAAACCACACATATGGAAATTTGAAGATGAATATGTACTAACAGTCACGTATTATTTTTATTACAGGGTAGAGTTAGAACCAAGACCGTTAAGAGAGCTGCTAAGACTCTTATTGAGAAGTACTATCCAAAGTTGACCTTGGACTTCGAGACCAACAAGAGACTTTGTGATGAGATCGCTGAGATCCAGACCAAGAGATTGAGAAACAAGATCGCTGGTTACACCACCCATTTGATGAAGAGAATTCAGAAGGGACCAGTTAGAGGTATTTCTTTCAAGTTGCAGGAAGAGGAGAGAGAGAAGAAGGACCAGTATGTTCCAGAGGTCTCTGCTTTGGACCTTTCGCAGTCCAAGGGTCTATTGTTTGTGGATGCTGACACTGACAAGATGATCAAGTCTTTGGGCTTCAAGATTCCAACCTCTGTTAACACTATCTCTTCTAACAGAGTTCCAAGAAGATTCAGAAAGTAAGGATGTTTAGAACGCGCACTTATTCGATTGTCTTCTTTTTCTTAATGTAAAATTCATCAAAACCATTTCAACTTGCTCTTTTACGTCTGGTGTTATGTGTATCCTGCTGGTGTTGACCTATTTCAGATGATAGGTACTTTAATTTCACGGGCTGAGGAATGCTCTTTATTTCACTGGTGTGTATATTCTTTTATTTCCTGTGTGATATGCTGCAATACTTGAAGGTTATGGTAATACCGATGGATTAGACTAGGAGAAATTTAATAAAGTTCTAGCAAATCATTTTGTTTTAAAAGTAATTTTTATTTATTTGTAGTTTATTTGCCGTAAGAGATTTGCACAGTATTCTGATATTTGCTTGCGGTCGTAAGGCGTATGGTTTGTAGAATTGAGCATCTTGTGAGTTTTCTGGATTTTATCGATTAATCTGAATTTTGCTAGCGATGCTATCCTTTCCATATCTTGATACTCCGCAAGAGCTTTCTGTAACATCTTAATTGTCAGTTCTGCATTGAGAGCGTAGACCTTTGGTGTTTGCTGGCACAAAAATGCATTTCTTTGGTCGGATTCTCCAGATATCCGGCTGAGTTTATCTTCACAAGGTGAAGAGTATCCCACTGACAGAAGGCTACTTCTCTCTGATTTCTCCGAAAAAGTTTCCTCTTCAAAGCACAAAACATGATTTGATGGTCTGGGCTTGATAGGAGTTTTTATCAATGATGATTGAATTACCGTTGAAGGTGAAGAAGCTTTCGTCAGGTTTGTTGTCCTGGATTTGGGCGTACTAAATACATCCGACAAAGGGACACCTGTAGATATAATGTTTATGCTTTCTTCTTCAAATTTACTTGGTGTTTTTGATGCATGAACCCTTTTAGGTTTCAAATTGATTGGTTTTGAAAGAAAATCCTCTTTACTTGAAATTTTTGTTAATTCATTATTTTTGGTCTCTGAGATTCCTTTCTTTTCGTTCATAAACATTTCTGTTAAAGAATTGGTATTCTCCAATTTGATAAATTTATGTCCTTTAAATTGTAAACCAGAATCTGGTCGAATTCTCTTTTTCTTATAGGTTGGCATGTTGTCTTTAACCGGGTCTTTACCTCTATTTTTGTCCTTTGATGTTATAGAGATAAACTCCTGAATAAAACAACAATCCTAGTTGTGGCCAAAAAGGGCAAGCGAGGTTGAGGGATTCTTTTTTTAAATGATACTTACCGAAAAAATACTTTTCCTCAAGGTATTTAATCCTATTTTATTCGAACTTTATTTTATTCCTTTTTCAGTTAAAACTACTACGCTCACAAGACTTACAAAAGTTACATAATAAATCAAAGCCACACAGTTAAAGCAAGAATTTGTTTTCCTTCAACCAGGCTTCAACATCAGCGTTATCTCTCTTAACCCAGGCAGCATTACTCTTGATAGATTCTAATGCTTGGGCAAGACCCTGATCATAACCCTTAGTGTCCTTACCATCAAAGAAGGCTTTCACCTTATCGTACTGCTCTTTTTTGGTGAAACCGGCGGTGCAAATTTGAACAACCGACTTAAGCATCGAAAGTCCAGGTGGCAACATTTTGCACAATGCATCCCAGTTGCCAGTCATCCAGTCAAATGCTGTTTCAATTCCGACCTTGCTTCTACTCATGCCAATAAGTGGAAGATAAATATCCTGGGTTCTAACCGTTCCATCCATCAACAAGCCAAGAACCTTCTTCAAGATCTTAGCATCACGGAAGGCACCCATGTTTCTAAGGGCCACAATCTTCTCATCAACAGATTGTGGATTCTTGTAGATATCGAAGAGCTGGTTGAACTCAGTTTCACCACCATGAGAAGCCACACAATGGAAGACAGATGATCTCAAATCAGGATAAATAGCACTCTTGTCTCCAGCAACGTAGTCTGCGAACATCTTCTTTGCGGCAGAGACAACAGTTTCATCATCTGACGAAGCAGCAGAACCAAACAAGAGACTCTTAAGTCTTTGCTCCAAGAATGATTCACTACTACTGAACTCCCATCCCAATTTGTGACATTTATCAGCAACTAAGCTCCGAGTAACTGCCTTAAGTGCATCAAAGGTCTTTTGGTCTTCAAACTTCCATGTACTTCTAATGCCGGCCAATCTGGAAAGCATCTCACTCCAGACAAAGTAAGATGGCTCAGACTTCCAACCTGAAACCAAAGAAAGTAGGTTTGATGTTTTACTGTATCCCGGAGTGGACAAAGCACCAGCATCAGCAACAAGTCCAATTCTATCTTCCACAGAAAGCTTTGAGGCAGAGTCTCCCAACTTGGCCCATCTTTCTGGCTCATAGTTAACACGATAAACACCATTTGAATTGCCGTTAATCTTGAAGAAGGAACCAGCATCCACTTGAAGCTTTTCAGATCTCTGGTTTAGAATAATAGACTCATCGAGACCATTTTCCGTCTTCAAGCCAACAAATATTGGAAATAATGTTTTATCATCCTCCGGCTTAACGTCACCAGTTCTAAGGAACCTATGCTGCTCAATAGAAACTTTTCCATCTGCTTCTTTAACTGTAACGAGAGGGTATCCAACACTTTCTGTCCAAATCTTCATAGTACCCTCAACATCTTTACCGGAAACTTCAGAAAGAGCAGCCCAAAGAGCGCTAGTCTTTGCATTGGACCATGCATGTCTGGTCAAGTACAAGGACACACCTTTAATGAATGTATCATCACCTAGCCAATTGGCCAACATTCTTAACACTGCGGATCCCTTTTCGTATGAGATGGCATCGAAAATTTGATTAATTTCATCAGCACGTTTCACAGGGACCTCAATTGGGTGGGATGACTTCAAACTGTCCATTCCAAGTGCATATTGAAGTGACTCTCCAACAAAATTATCCCAGACATTCCATTCAGGGTGGAAGTGGTCACAACATTTCCAGGACATGTACGTAGCAAACGATTCATTCAACCAAAGTGAGTCCCAGAAATCAAGAGTACAGTAGTTACCAAACCATTGATGTGCTAACTCATGGTCGACAACCTCGGCAACTCTAAATTTAATATCAGTTGTCGATTTTCCCTTTTCGTATAACAAATCAACCATTCTGTAAGTCACAAGACCCCAATTCTCCATGGCACCGGCAGTGAAGTCATGGATACCAACCATATCCATCTTAGGAAGCGGGTATTTAATACCAAAGCACTGCTCATAGTATTCCAAAGCATGTGCTGCCAATTCGGCTGCATATTGGCCTTTTGTTTCATAACCTGGAGTGGTATAAACTTTAACGGGAACGTCTCTAAACTTGTATTCAGATTCAACGGACCGGAGATCACCAACAATGAACGCAACCAAATAAGTTGACATTTTTGGGGTGGTGTTAAACACAACCTCCTTCTTCGTCTCACTAACAGAATGCTCTTCCTTAATATCCATGTTGGACAAATAGGTGAGATTCTTGTCACCAACAAGTGTGATACTAAACTTAGCCTTCTGATTTGGCTCATCAATACATGGAAATGCTCTTCTGCAATCAGTGGCCTCCATCTGGGTTGTAGCAAGATATTTGGTCTTACCATCTTCCTCGTATGTTGATCTATAAAAGCCTGCCATTTTGTCATTCAATTCGCCAACAAATTTGATGCTCAACTTGACATGGTCACCCTTCTTGAGTGATGATGCTGGAGAGAATTTGAAAGTGGTGTATTGCTCTTCCTTATCTTCCTTAACAGACTCAGGCTTGATCTCTTTACCAGAGGCAGTAAGCAATGTGGTCTCTTTGATATCAATCTCCAAAGTATTCAAGCTAATGAAATCCGAATCTTCAACAACTTCCAATTCAAGCAATTCATCACCATCAAATTTGAAAGTCTCAAAATTAGGCTCCAACTTGAGTGTGTATTCAATTGGCTTCACATTCTTAGGCAAGACCTGTCTGCCTGAATCATCAGCTTTCTTAGTGGCGCTCATTTTCGCAATGCTGGATAATTCTCTTTGCTGATCAATTTGAACGATACTGAACGATACTTTATTTTTCTTGGGTAGAAAGTGAAAAGAAGTGTTCAAGGTGTTGGCGAGATGATAAATTTGTGTGGAATTGTTCTTTGCCACAAGAGAGCCCAACTTGCGGACGGCGAGATTCTTGATATGAAAATTCTTGGAGCTGCTAAAACAGCCGTTGCCGCAAAGGGCTTCGCACTGATAAGGAAGTGGGGCAAAAAAGCGTGACGCCTTCCTCGACGCGTAAATCGACGTGGAGTAAAATTTCGAGCCTCCCCTCACACTATGAGGAAATTGCGAGCGTGAAACAGTATTTACCGCAATTATTGGCCTCTGCCAAACTGCAGCCGTTCTTCTAGCCACGAGACCAAAATTCAAGACATCAGTATGTCGCAATGTACTTTGAAGGGAATACATATCGATTACTGTGCAAAATGAATATCGATACTTTTGTTTCAGTAAAGTACATGCAACCTTTTTCTTCTTCTAATTCTTTTGCAGGTTGCATACGCTGATGTGGGGAAACAAAAAAAGGGCAGAAAAGTTCACTGCGAAGAAGCGAAATATTACCCGAGAATTCATAAATATCGATTGTAATTGATTGAATGCTGAATGTATTATTTAATATTGTATATCTTCAGGTAAAAGAACAAAGGTTCATAATATTTTATTTATGAAGACAAAACAAAACGCTCAGTTTGTAAACATTAAACGTTATCACAAAAACTAAATTAAAAACCTAATTTATGTAAATTTATACACACGCCGGATGAAAGATTTATGCTCACCATTAGAGTAAAGCCTCTAACCTGTCCTTTTAATAAGATGAACACCACTCTCACTTTCCACAATATCACTTATATCTCCTACTTGCAAAGCGAAACTTGCACGCTCAAAACTTGGCTGCATTTCTCCGTGTCCAAAATATCCAAGATCGCCACCTTTAGAATGCGAATTGCAATCACTCGACTCTTTAGCTATATCTTCAAATGTCTCCTCCCCATTTTCAATTCTCTCCCTGTAATCCTTCAAAATATCAATTGCCTCATCTTTTGTTCTCGTTATATTATCCTCCTTCCACGACGATGGCCTTCTCGAATCCTTATGCTTCACCAATATATGACTCACCCTAACTTTGGATGGCCGATGTAAGTCCTTATCCAAGTAGGCTTCTAATTGACTTTCATTTGTGCCTTCTGGAGGTATCCATTGAGACTTTTTTGTATCCGTGTTGTAGTAATACTCACGGTTGTGCGTTCTAGAAATTCTGATGGTCCAGTTTTCTGGCAATCCATCATATGGGTTATTTGCCTATAAAAAAGAGCTACTATGTTAGAATCAAGAGTCTCTGAAATGAGATGACATAAAAAAAAAAGAACTCACCTACCATAATGAGTAAACACTATCCAAATAGCTGGAAACTATAATACCTTCGGCAATTCCGTCCCTATATAAGCTGTCTGGGGTAAAGAAGATAATGAAATGAAAATAGTTAGTTCTACTGTTATTTTCCCAGAATTTTTTTACTCTTGAATTATGTCATCTTTTTTTCTTTTCTATTATTATCCGGATAACCAATATCTCAGCTTGATCTACCCAGATCCACCACACTGACATATTTTTCAACAACTAGAAAGTAATACAGTTGAAAGCAACGAGATGCCAAGAATATCTTATGGTGAGCAGAAATATCAAGAGAAAAGTAGACATCGCAGGGGACTTCAGAAAACCAAATACTACTGCCAGATCTGTCAAAGACAATGCATTGGGGAAAATGGCTTTAAGTGCCATATTCAGTCGGATTCACACATCAAAAAACTTAAAGCAAGCCTGGAAAAGGTTCATGGAAACTCAGCAAAGCTTGTGGAAGGGTATTCGAATCAGTTCCTACAAGATTTCTTGGCACTACTTCGAAAGACACACGGTGAAAAGCAGATTTCAGCAAATAAGTTTTACCAAGAATATATTCTGAACAAAGACCATCTACATTTAAATTCTACAAAGTGGAACAGCCTCACTTCTCTTATAAATTTTCTTGCGGAGAAAGGCTGCTGCAAGGTTGAGGAGGAAGCTGCAAACGAAAATGATGAAGAAGCGGAGAAAAGATATACCATTGCATATCGAGATATGAATGGAAGAAAACCAGTAGAGGTACGAGCAAAGAATAGAAAACTCGGAAAGACAAATGCAAGCAAGAGTACAAACCGACTGCTAGAAGAACAAATAAGACGAGGTCAGGAGGCCATAAAAAGGCAGGAAGAAATGAAAGCAGAAGAAGAAAAGCATATTGGACATATTGAACGTCCGAAAAAAGAGAGTGAAACACGTGGAAAAATACGAATAAAGCTTTCGGCGAGCAAAAAAACAACAAAGATGAAAGGAATAAGTAAGACATCGTTGAAGGTGAGTTCGAAGAATATCTTCAAAAGAACGAGGAGCTAATGTATACCATATAACCGGGATAAGCGGCTTTGAGGAAAACCAACTGAAGAGAAGCCGTGATTACGATAATTGGTAATTGGAACAGGCTAAGGCCCAGTTGGGAAGGAAAATAAAAAGAATTCTTCGGGTCGGACAATCAGACACGCAAATGAAGGAAAGAGGAACGATGAGAAGGAGAGAAAAAAAAAGCCATGCTGAGAATCACTAAGGGGTTAAAACAGGCTTTCCTATTCTTATTGGGTGAAAAAGCGTGTGCGCGTTTTTACAATTGTTGAATATGCAACCCGTGGAAATAAATTCCTCGACAATGTCTTTTTTTAGCATATTGAGTCGAGACAGGAGACATCCCGGTTTTTTTATAGAGCTTTTGTACTTGACCTTTACGTCTTCCGTATGGCTATAGTAACATTGCGTACTGCAGCATTAAACGCGGATCATGTCTCTTAAAATATTCTCAAATTCTGAAAACACATGGCTTATTTTGTGTGTTTGCTTCTTCAGTTTTTAAATCCCAACAATAATCGCCTTAACGAAGTTTGCTAGATATACGTAGTAGAAAATCCCAGGTCTGGCGAGGCTAAACAAACAAAATGTGGATTCAATGTTGATCTGTGAGACTATAATTTTGCTATTCAAGAGGATAACAAATTACAAGATTTGGATACAATACAGAGAATGAATAAAACAAGGAAAAAACAACAAAGACTGCTTTATGCTACCTGAGAGATTGATTTTAAGGCATGAGAAAAAGACGCCTCATGTAAATGAATTTCATTCCGTAATGTGCTGTAACAGAATGAGTAAAAAGGGGTGGGAAAAATTTTTTCCAACGCGGTGGTTTGTTTAATCGTTCGCGTGAAAGAAAAAAAAAACACGCAAAACTGTAAACAAAGAACTTCCGAAAGAGTAAACATTACCTACAGGAGACGATTAATAAGGATTCCTGAATAGGAGAAAGGGAATTCGGAACTAACATTTAATGACATATGTTTATTTTTATTATTTTAATTCGCTCGACTTACTCTTTTCATGTCTCATATATCTATGTTTCGTTTTTTCTTTCACTACGTTTTTCTACTTGTCCCTTACCTTATTTCTTTTTATTTTCCTTGCTTCCTGAAGCTTTTTCCCCTTACCTTGTTGCTCAATACCAATTTCCTTAGTCCACTTGATTGATAAGACTGCTTAATACCTTTCGATTCACTTTTTTCCCCACCTGTTATTTTGCATTTCGCGTTCAAGTTCACAACCTACTTCCATATTTACACGGGGCTCCACTCATTTATCCTCCCCACAAGCATTTCATAGCACAGATTAGCAAACAATCATGAGTTCATCTTCATCTCCAAAACCATGCAAAGAGACAGACGAGCATGCCAAACAGCAGACACTACCACATCTTCCGTCTCTTTCCTCGCTTCTTCATTCGTCAGACTCCAGATCGCTCCCTCTACCTCGAAGGGAATTAATGAATGTGCTACCGGTTGGCGAAACTTCAACCTCATCGGTAACACTTCCTCCAATTAAGTCATCCATTTTGAGTTCGGCTGCTACAGTTAATGATACACCAGTGAAAAGATCAAACTCATATGCTGGGACATCTTCCCCACAAATGTGCAATTCTGACAAAGAGTCAGTGAAATCGGAACCAAAGTCCGCTCCGCAAGCACAAGAAAATGCCACTCCTTTGGATAGGAATGCATGTAAAACGGATAAAATTTCAAAGGACAGCAATAGCAGTGTCTTAGAATTGACACCAAAGCATAAGACTTCGGCCGTTGCACGCAGAAATGCTGCTGACAATAACGAGGATGCATCTGTTCATGCTGCAAGCCAGCACACCGCACAGGGTAGCTTTTATCTGCCAAATAGCACAATGTATTATCCATATCCAATAACTGCTTCCCCGCTTTCTAGCCACCAAAGGCAGAACTCGTTTATTTACCAGTCGGCACACCCAATGACATTCATTTCACCTCCACCACTTCAAATGTCGTCGCCCGTTGCAATGAGAGTTGCTCCCCCTCCTCCACAACCTGGAATGGTCCCAATAAGCATGAGGATGCCTATGAGAATAAGTCCAAATACTACAAGCCAATTTAGCGTCATGCAATCACAACAAACAAGTACGCCAAACACTTCCAGAGCTGGCTCTGTGGTATTTGGAATGCCACCAGAGGTTGCCACTTCTCCTTCGATACGTAAAAGAAAGAGACCAACACCGGTGAAAAAGTATGCTTTCATTTCGCACAGTCCAGCCACCTTCCTCTCATCAGAGCCTAGCATTGATAACGCACGACTAGCAAGGAGGAAGAGAAGAAGAACATCGCCTGCAGAGCTGGCAATTTTAAAAGCGGAGTTTAAAAAGGGTACCACTCCTAATAGAGCAAGAAGGAAAGAGATTGCCGCCAGGGTCGACATGACGGAGAAGGCTGTGCAGATATGGTTTCAAAACAGGAGACAGGCCCTCCGGAAGCACAAAGTGGTGAAGAAGATGGTTGTTGAGGTTCCCCAGAGGGAGGAACTTGATAAATGTGTTCTTGCTGGTCAAACAACCGCGCACGATAGTGTTACAGATGATGGCAATGCTACAGTTACAGATTCTGCACAGACATCTCCGGCCACTTCGCCATCTAGAGCAGACCGTACATTCATTTCACTCACAAATTCTAGTTCCGCAAACATTTCTTCCATGACCACCTCACCTCGGAACTCTACAATTCTTCCTGCCTCACCTATGCCTGTTGCCAAATCAACTCCTACTTCACACGAAGTTACTAAGTTACCGCCAAAAGGAGTATTTGTGACACCTTCGAAAATCGGCAAATCGATACCAGCCACTTCATCTTCCTTTAATAACAACAGCTTCAACTCTCTGGGAAGAGTGCGCTCACCAAAAGTGGCACACGATGGAAGTACACCTCTAACGTTCAGATTCAGAACAACAGATTTCTTCATGATGAATCCATCAAAATCCATGAAAAGAAAACAGAAACCAACAATGAGGGTGAATCCACACATATCAGGCAAGGCCAAAACCTCTGTTCTTCAGGATAAAACGAACATTACCAATAATACAAATAAAACGAAAGGTATAACCGGGAAAATCCACAGATCTTCTTTACGCAGGGCCAGGAAGCCGGGCCTTCAGACTGCAGGAAATTCCAACCAAAACGCAGAAAACACTCCAAGAAATTAAAACTTAAAGTAAATTTCGCCGGTGAGTTTCAATTCGTTTAGTATATATAAAATTGTATACTTATTCCATTTAATGTAAATTGACATATACCAAGTATTTCCAAACAGTTTAGTTGGCGCAGTTCGGTTCTATGCACTTGAAGATGCTACTTATCGCTGACCAATCCCCATCCCTACACACCGAACCTACCCACACGCCAAAAACTACACCCATTTATCAATAATATTGTAATGTAAGACGTCGATTACCAAATTTACATCTGCAACTTGTAAGATACACTATATAAAGAGGAGACGGAACCTCGACACGATTAAAAGGAGAAACAAATTAAATGTATTGTAGAAACGAACTAACTCCCTTAAGCAATGGAAACCTTACCTCTTCTACCAGTTGTCTTAGTGTGCTGACCTCTGACTCTCAAGTTCCAAGAGTGTCTCAAACCACGATGGGCTCTCATCTTCTTGAGCTTCTCAATATCATCTCTCAACTTGGACTCCAAGTTGTTAGCAAGAACGTGGTAGTCCTTACCATCGTCAAGGTCCTTTTGTCTGTTCAAGAACCAAGCTGGAACCTTATATTTGGTTGGGTCCTGCATGATCTGGACAACTCTCTCCAACTCTTCCTGGGTCAATTCACCGGCTCTCTTATTAAGATCAACATCGGCCTTCTTGCAAATCAAGTTGGCGTATCTTCTACCAACACCTCTGATAGTAGTCAAAGCGTAGACGATCTTAATCTTACCGTCAACGTTTGTGTTCATCAAACTGCGAAAAATAAGTTTCTTGTTAGTATTGTACTCTACTCACTTGTTAACATCGTCTGTTAAATGCGCATAGTGAGAAAATAAAGGGATAAATAATGCTAACCGTGATAATTAGAATGCTCAAACTCACCCCATGGAAATGGCCACATTATAACTCAGCATGTAGTGATTTCTTAATACTACAAATGTAATGATTCTGTTTCTGTTCGTTACTGTGTAACATGCTTCTGCTGCCTTCTGTGTATCCTCTAAACGATTTCTTTGATGTTTATCCCTTATATCCCATAAATTGGCTTGAAACATACCGCAAAATGTGCTGGAAGGTACCTTCCTCGTGGACAACTAAACTGCTCATGTTTGATGTTCTAGTTTTATGCTTGATTTGTTAACGAAAACGAAAGAACTTGGTTAAATTTGTTGATATGTCTTCCTTAAGATGAACTATAATTTCACGCAAGTTTTTTTCTCCTTTGGCAACCTGGACTATGAAAAATTACATTCTCACCAGTACCACCTCGAAAATTATTAAAAAAAAAAAATTTATTTCCCATTAATTCGCTTACTCTAACCTTTTCCGGTGTCACATATTAGAGATCCCCCATTTTTATCTAGGTGTGAGGTGTGAACACCATAAAATATATCATGTGACATTACTTCACTTTATTGTATTACTGAGAAAAAGAATTACTGATGAAACTTAATCACTACTGGATAATATTTCAACGGATCGTGTTTTATATTTACATGAATCAAACCACACGCACTTATAAAAGAGAATTCTCGGAGCAACATATTTCGACGCTGGAGATCAAAGAGTCATAAATTGTGAATATTTTGACACAAAATACTCAAACGCACCTTTTTCCATATACACTCTGTGGGACTTTAGAATGTCTCTCACCTCCACATCCTCCTTATCCTTAACGTTTATTTTACTACTAGGATACTTCATCACTGCCTCGCGTAGGTTTGCCGTAGAGAGGTAGTCATCCGGCACAAATAACACGTTCAAGTGATTGTTTATATTCTGTGACTTCAAGAACATGCCAATGGAATGACTATCGCTTGTGCAAATTTCCAACCCATATGAATCGCCTTCTTTTAATTGGCCCTGTTCATTCTGTCCTTGACCAATGATAAATAAATGACCCCTCCTGTATTGCTCGCTAAAAGCTGTTCTATATGCAAGATGATACACTTTTTTGGGTAAAGTTGTAGAGAAGTCACTTGGTGCATTTCTTGCCAAAGCATATGCACCATTTTCTCTAGTTGGGGAGTTCGCATCACCCACTCTGGCCATACCACTTCCTTTTTGTTTCCTAAGTTTCCTTCTCGAATATTTCCCTTGAGATCTTCCAGGTGGATTTGATGATCCAACTCTTCTGTTATCTAATTCCATTGTAACGGCCAACCATAATATATCCCTTCTCAATGGTACGCTTAAATAATTGGAATGAACAGGAATTACCGAATGTGGCTCTAAAGATGGGAATGAACGTAAAGACACCAGTGCATATTTTGCCGGTTCCATGAAATTTTGTAGCACTTTCTTCTTACTAGCCTCAACCTCTTTGGTAGTCGATGTTTCCTCTTTTACAGCTGTTGTTAATGGTATTGCTTCAGTGGCATATCTTCTCAGGGCACAGCCCATGATCGTACTTCTTCTAATTGTTCCTGAAATGCTGCGAGGTAACATATTGAATAATTTTTTCACCTCTGTAGTGAACTCTGGCAAAATCTAAAGGGAATAAAAAGTATCGTGCTTTCAATACGTTCAAATATACTTGATGATAGATGACTTAAGAAGTGGAAACTTTCGATAATTGTAGAATCTATAGAACCTATTTGCTTGATAACGTTATGAAGGAGAGAAATTGAGAAATAAAAACAAAAATTAAATCTGAAGTGCGCGCATCCTTGCATTGGAACGACTAACAGTTTCGGGCCAGTAGGAGGTTGAACAAAATAAAAAAAGTAAGCAAGGATTAGTACCAAAGACAACTGATATCCTACTGCTCGATTTTTGAGGCACTTACATAGTACGATGCAAGTTGATAATTTACTTTTGAAATCAGAATCCTGCATAAGCGAACTAAATGACAGAAATAAATATCTTTCTCCTAGTGCTAATTAATTAGCCAAGGAGGAGTTAGGCGAAAATTCACCTACCCCCAGGCTATGAAAAGTTCGAAAGATGAAGCAGCTAAACTGAATACTGTTAGACACTCTTTGATCATCTTATATTATGATATGGGTATGGGAGACCAAATTTATATCCTGATTTACCCAAAAATCAATGTTTATAGCAAAAAAAAAAAAAAGCTGGTACTGCACGCACGTGCCGGAAATGTGTACAATAAAAGTCTTTTTAGTCGCGACTGCAATCGAGAATATTCAGAATGGGGATATTCTTATGATAAACGTAACCAATTAGATAATGGAAAGTAGGGGGGGAATGCCTTGTCGTCATGATAAACATTAAGTTTTTTCTTGAAATTCTAACACATGTTGTAGACATCATATAATCTCTTTTCATAAGGGGTGCCGTAGGTATTTTTCCGCACACAAAGTCCCGGGAAGATAATGAAGTGGAGAAGAAGAAAACAATAGGCTGATGCGAAAAGATTAGACCCAAATTTTGGTAAGAGCGCGAGAAAAAAAAAAAATTGATAATGGAAAAAAAAAAAGGAGCGCGAGTCAGAGGCCCACTTTGGTAATGTGAGCCTGGTGATAAATAGAGTGCATCAAAAACTTGTACTGCTAGCAGATGGTATAAAAGACTCTGAATAGACAATTAGTGTTGAAATAAACCCAAATTTAGGGAAAAAAGCCGATTCTGGATACAAGAAAGCTTTTAAAAGGTGAATTATCGTGAGGCTTTTGGAGTTGTTTTTCAATTATTGCAGCTCGATTCGCAAGGGATATGCAGAGTATAGTTTATTGAGAAGAGTGAATGGAGAATTACGCCACGAAAAGGCATTCTTCATAAGATTATTGAACCTCGTAAGCAAATCCACTGCATAAGAGACACAAACTAATTAGCAATTATCCTTGGCAAACTGCAAATACAAAGGTTTTAAAGGCATTTGATATTGCTTTGTTAACTGAATCCGCACATTCAAATATCTGCTTATTTGTTTCTCTTCGGGAAGTCACTTATTCCAAAGCTTACTGTTTTATTTGAACTGTGTTTTCAAATTAACTTTTTACCAACCATATGGGGAACACACAGCCACAGAAGTAAATATTTTTTATGTTTTATTATGGAGCGCCAATCTGTCGATGATGATAAAGCGGGCTGTATGAGTCCGTCAAATGTGAGTAATACATCGCTGAAGATGTCACCCAGTCTATCAATTATTCAACAGCAAATGCAACAGCAACAGAATTCACAAAATGCAAGAGTACAACGAACAGAAAGTGTGCAAGACAACATAAAGCCGTATGCGACTCAACAGATGTCGAAAGTGCAGACACAAAATAATGGTACAGTTCAAGATAGAAGGGAACTTTTTAGAAAAGGCCTGAACAGTACACCAGGTATAATTTACCGTCGGTTACCATCCGATTTTATAAATTGTCAGAAGGAGGATTTAATAGTTATAATTTCACGGATGCTTACGTCGCTTACTAGAATTAACGACCAAAGAACGGCACCAAACTTGCAATATATTGATCACGGGAGTCTTACACGATTTCATTCGCGTTCGCCTCCACAAATATCAATTTTTAATTATCTATACCGGCTGTCCCACTACTCAGCCCTTGAACACTCCGTTCTAATAGCTACCGTGTACTACATAGACTTGCTAACTCTTTGCTATCCAGTTTTTGCAATTAACTCATTGACTGTTCATAGATTTCTTCTTACGGCAACAACAGTCGGTTCGAAATCATTATGCGATTCGTTTTGTTCCAATAAACACTATGCTAAAGTTGGCGGTGTCAACATCGTTGAATTAAATATGTTAGAAGCGGAATTTCTCAGACGTGTGAACTATAGAGTTGTTCCTAGGGACTTTAATCGAGATCGAGAAAGAGGAAATTCTGTGACAACTATCAGTTCTTCTGAGAGAGACGAAGAACCAGAAGGTATCAGTGCGGCTGCTGATATCCTAAGCATGTATTATAATCGAATGGTTCTTTTAGTCGGCGGAATGCATCCAAACGATGTTGATGGAAATACTGTCATAACTGGACATAACGATAATATTGTGTATTATGTCTCCGATGATGATGATGAAAGCAGATATTCTGGTTCAGATATTAATGAAATCAACGGTAGGTTTGCCGACCCATATAACACGGAGTCGTATATTCATAATGGAAATCGGCTTGCCGAAACTTCTGAAGGTCAGCGTCAAGATATAGAGCCTGGTATGAGAGCGGACCAGATGCAATTTTTTGATAATGAATTTGTTGATTCGTCAACCGATTATGATTCATCATCTATTTCAGACTCGTTTTACGAGGAAGATGCAGTTAATTGCAACCCAAGAAAGAGACCCGCTGATAAATCGGGAATGGGAGAATCCAGACAAGGGTCGAAACCCAGTAGTAAGAAAATGAGATAGATACTCTCAACTTGCACACTTTGGTTGTGCATTTGAATGTAAACCTAATAATAAGCCCATACGATAATGTATAGGTTATCGACCGGGCAGATAGATATTTTCTGTGTATTACATTATATAACAGGGGAAATTAAAATAAACATTCGGTAGTCTTTGTTGTTCCTGCCTTTAGTTTATCTTACTATGCACGAATTAAAAATCTTTGGAAAAGAAAAAAAAAAAGGAAACTTCTTTGAGTTACAATTGAATTTCATGATGCTTATGGCTTAAGGGAAACACACACCTGCTTTAAATAGGCTAAAATCGAGATCCGGGCTAACTGAAAATAGTGGGATCAAAAAAAAAGGTATACAATACAAACTCAATCCGCGACCCCACAATAAACTCACTCCTTTTATTATCGCGCAAATCCCGTCTAACTGGGAACTTCTGCTGATTACGCATGCTAACAGATATATAAGGTACGATATTCATCCGTTTGGAGAAAATTTCTCAATACCCTATTTCACAAAATAATATATCCACCACTATACATATAATATTTATTTGTATTATCAATTACGATGGGAAAGAAAATAATGACATGCCCTTTTGATGAATTGGAACAAAAGGTAGTTGCTTCCGGCTACGAAAAATTACCGGCCCTTCTAAACGAAGATAACCTGGATAACTTGTTTATAGGGCCTAACAACCTTCTTCAGAGGGATCGTATTGAGGAAGTTAATGTTTACAGCAAGCCAATATATTCCTTTGTGGATCTTAATCGGCTTGAAGGTCAGGAGAAAAGCACCAAGGATCCTATTCAAATCTTAGTTGGGGATTCTCCCGGTTCAGACACCGTCCCTATATCCAATCATCTCCTCTGCTTTTTGCGTTTGGGAAAAGGATTAACGTCACATCAGAATATTGTGCACGGTGGAGCAATTGCAACAATTATGGACGAATTCCTGGTGAAGGTAGCACTCCCTTTTACGACAAATAATTTCGCCGTTACTGCTAGCCTCGACATTAAATACGTGAAACCATTGAAATTTGAAAATGAGGAGAGGTTATTAAATGTGGTGTTAGAGTGCTTTGTAATCGGCAGAAAAGAGGGTAGAAAGTTCGACGTTTCTGGGTATCTCAAAAGCATCGAAGGAAATTACAGGTACTGCAAAGGTGAACTTTTGGTAGTTGTACCTCGAGATTGTCAATAGGCAATGTATGCAATTTGCAATGAAATACCAATTTATTCATGCTTTGTTAAAGAGTAAGAAAAATATTGGATCTGTTAGCTTAATAGAAAAATAACAAAACTAAAAAACCAAAAAAACTAAAAGAGAAAAAAACCATAGTAAACGAAAGTGTAGAAAGATGAGCAAGAAGAGAAAGAAAAGGAATGAAATAAGAAAGAAGAAAAAAAATGCCAAGTCAAGTCATCTAACGCCTTGCCGAAACTTCTAAATCTAGAAATCTGGCGATAAGAGTCCTGCTAATAGCAAGCTGTCTGACTGTAAACCTTCTTTGGTAATCAGCCCACACATGAGCCTGAATCAAAATCAACAAGCAAAATCCCTCAATAATCATAGTTGGAGAGTTGCAGATCAACTGTCCAGTAACACTCCATTTAAGTCCAGATGCAATAACCAATAAGGCCACAACAGTAAAGACTGATGCCATAACAGAATATTTACTGGAGCACGCATTACTGACATAAACAGAAATCCGTTGCTGAATGTTAAACTTGGTTGAAGGTCTTTGAAGCTGGTAATCAATACCCAAAATGGTCAATAATTCCTGAGAGTCATCCAATAACTCGTCAAACTTGGCTTCATCATATGCAGTGATTGCGCGGAAGGTTTCTCTAAGAGTGAAACCGTCAATGTAACCGACTAATCCAGTATAGGTACCAATAATCAACCACCAATTGCTGTCCCATTGCATCAAATGACCAATTGCAAGCCAGACAATGAACACCAGAACAGAAATTGCTAGACCGATACCGGAACCAATGATGGCAGCATAAAACGAGATGACCTTTTCAAAGCCTTTACGCTTACAAGGCAAAACTTCGACTTCCTTGTTTGGCTCCATATTTCCTGTAAGGTATCTGCTGGTACCCTCAATCTTTGAATCTAGCAAACTCACCTTATTAAGCTCATTACGAACGAATTTGTTGTTACGTGCACGCACATTTTGTAAGACAACAGAGCTGATAAGCAAGACAACTGCAACTGCAGTGTTAATGTACATCTGCCAAACGTCACTCCAGGAAACATATTCTGGATTCGAGCCGGAATAACGGCCAGTATATGGAGGATCGCTGTCTGTTTTGAGCTTGAGAGCACCGCATCCAACCCAAACGAAAACACCAATCCAATAGAGGATGATGGCTGGTGCGGAACCAAGTATTTTACTGAAGAGGGTAGCCTGACGGTCAAACCAGTTTTCTTCAGCTAAATCAACGGTAGGAGTTTCGGTTGAACGTATGTGGACTTTCTTCTGACTCCTATGGAATTCAGTGAGCAGCTGCTTGTGCATGGAAAATCTTGACTTAAGACGACCATAAAATGCTAAGAACCTATCACTGTCATCAAGCTGTTGTCTCATTAAAAGCGTGTCCCATATATAGCATTGAATTGACTGTCCATCCTGCATAATAATCTGCCATGTCTCCGGTGCTTTATACACGATACCAATAACAATCCACAAAATCAATATTAACGATGCAATACAGAAAACGGTAATAGAACCTGCCCACCGAACAAAAATCTTTAACATCACATCGATGTACGAATGATTCAAAAGGTCGTCTTCTTCCTTAATCTGGAATTGATCGATCTCATACTCAGAAAATTCGTCCTTCTCCTTTTCGGAAATGCCCGAGACCTCTCTAGAAATGGGTGATAAAAGAGTTGAAGAAGGTTGGACAACGGTACTTTGAATGGAAAAAGCCGTTGCCTGTCGGGGAACAAACGATCTCTTGATCCAATCCCGGGTTGATCCCATTATCAACCCAATAAATCCAAATCTATGCGAAGTTATTTTGAAAAAATATAATATACCTTTCTGCAGTGGCTGCGGGAAATGCTGAAATCAAAAAGAACCAAATTTACAGTTTTTTAAGCGAAAATCTCGTAGGAAACGTAAGTCAGCCTTTTTTGATTTTTCCTTCTCAGGTGTAAATGTGCGCTCTGATTTTTGCGATCGCGGAAATCCCTGCTTTGAAGAGACCAAGTGAAACTTAGTACAGTACTGCCACTTTAAAGAGTGAATATCTTTTATTTAATCTATACAAATACTTAGAGCAGTTTGTGTAAAACAGACGGGGTCATCATGAAGGAAGAAGAGTGGATTCGGGCTTTATTTATAATATGATATACTTCAAGCAGGCGGGTATAATTTTTACGAAGAAAAATATTTGCAGGCTATTTGGGGAACATCAGAAAAGTTACGAGCACACTAACTTTGTTAAATTGTATTATATTCAAACCTACGAGCGAATTAAACCACATCAACAATAGAGTGAATTATTTGGCCATCAATTTTTTTTTTCGGTTATATTGCTACTTCGACCAAGAGTTTTCATTTCATTATATCATAAATGCGGCAACCAACAATCGTTCTCTCTCTCATACTTCGGGATTAGCTGATTTTTCACTCAACATTCATACAAGGTAGATATAACCGTTAAATTCGAGCATCTGCATTTATGGGCCTTATTTATAGAAGGTCCTCCTGTAGAAAACTTATGATTTCTCTATTAATTTTGACATTTTACAATGACGTTTTATCTGAAAAGGCCAATACTGTCGAGCAAATTATCCGTCCGTGTAGATCCGCTTAAAATAGTAAGCAAAAAAAACAAAATTCTATTGTTGAAATATTACTTGGCGTATGCGGTTGGAAAGACGAAGCTAGAAAAAATAGGTATACTGCAAAAGATGAAAAAGATAAAGGAAAGGTGCCGATGATGAAAAAGATAAAGAAAACAATACCATCCAACTTTATCGAAGGGGATATTAGTATCGTCAAAGCGAAAAGCCCGAAACATGTAAACAAACATGCTGAATAACACCTTATACGAATATTATATTCACTCATGATCGGGATTAGATCAACCGTACGTGGACATGACATTTGAGCATCCCGAATATTGGTTCAACCTAGGATTCCTAAAAAAAGATTTACATATAAAAATGCAGGCACTTGCAAAGGAAATTTTTTTTGTTTTTGTGGGAAAAAAGTATGAAGGGCTTTTTAAACTAAATAGAGACTTCGTTTGTGGTCGATTGACGCTTTTCTTATACGATTTCAAAGCCCGAACCGGTACCACATTTTCTGTCAGCTTTGCTTTAGAATCGAGCAAATTTCAAAACTGATGAGTGGGCAGTTGGTTTAGGCGTTCCGGCAAATACAGCATGCAATAAACTGTTAAGCATTGCCAATATTTCACTATTATTAATAAGGTGGGGCTATGCTTTTAGAATACAGCAAGTATTTAGTACCTCGAAAATTTGCCGACCGAGAAAGCAAGTACTTCTTCTTTTAGGTCTGAATTATAATTCACCTGCAGCACATATTTTGCTCATCGTATCTTAGTTCAATAGGCTTTATATATAAATATACCTTTAGGATTATTTTTAGTTGTGCTCGATGTTTCATAAAGGGAAGATTTTGGAATATGGATTTGGTAATCAATCTATGAAATTTCATTCACTATGCTTTCATTACAGGAGCCGAAGTTGCTACGCATTTACTGGTCAATTAAGGAAGCAAGGTTGGGATCAACATCCTCTAATAAGTGGTCATTTGCGATGGTCAAGGATGTATATGACAATGTATGGAAGTAAGAACATGTTGCCGGACAGATATTCAATGCAACTGGCACGAAGACCAGAACATCAAATAGATATGCAGTCTTTAAGAAAGTTATCACCATTCATCCAAGTGCGCAGAAAAGTATCGATTATAAAAGGTACCGGCGTAGTGATAGAAGGAATTAGCAACAGATTAAAAAGAATATGGCGTGTGATGAAGAATACGAAGAGGCCATTCAACACAGATGACATCAGTGCATTTGTTTCATGGCTTTTGGCTGGAAATGTTGTACTACTCATTATAGGAACGACCACATTTTTTTCACTTTTGCTCTATACTCTGAATACAGTGCTTGCTCAGGAGCTGGTGGCCGAATGGATAGGAAATATGATAACAAAAAATTCAAAGCTCACTGTAACTTTTGAGAGTGCCATAGTTCCGGATTGGAAAGACGGGAAAATTCAGTTTAAGAATTGCACGGTGAGTCGGAGACCTAAGAATGCCGGTACATTCAAGAAAATAGCAGTAAATGGAGAAGGTGCAAATGATGAAAACCACAAAGTAAGGCACAAGTTTCTGGAAATGGGAAAGAATTTGCCGTGGAATAAAAATGGATCCGAAAAGATGGAAGATAAGACCGCCGAGTACGATGATGGAAATTATACGCAATTTGATTTCACAATAGACGAAGTAAATGTATCACTAAGCTTTAAGAAATGGCTGAATGGCAGAGGCATTATAAAAGAAGCATCTGGAAAGGGAGTTCGAGGTGTAGTTGATAGAACACATGTTTTCTGGAAGAAAGGCGATTCAGCCACCAAATATAAGAATGTTGCACAACCTGGTGATTGGGAAATTGAGAACTTTCAGGTAGAGGATGTGTTATTTAAACTGATGAACCCAGATGGTTTTAGATCATTTTCAGTGTCTATTTACAAATGCGAGGTTCCACTGTTACGAAAGAACTGGCTCATGTTTGATATTTTGAATGCAAAGCACATGAGCGGAAGTTATGATGGATCTCTATTCACCATGAACCGCCTGCAGAGATTTGACAGCTTTAACGAGGAAAAAAGAATTGACCGCGAAGTGAGGAAGACACACTTAAGGGAGGAGAAATACCAGGATTTAAGCTTAGTGGATGATCATAGTTTTAGTAGAATGACCAGATTTCGGATTGATAACTTGAAGCTTGATCATTTGAATCGGGGAATGTCTGGACCATTCGGATGGATCAATAAAGGTACAGTCGACATGATTGCCGATGTTATTGTTCCTGAAAAGAACATCTCGATGAATGATATATCCATCGATGAGATAGTGAAATATTATAGTAAAAACCTTCGTGGGAAGGCTAAGAAAGCAGATGACAAGCTCGCTATGAATAATATGTTCATTTTAGACTTCTACCTAAGATTGAACAATCCACGAGCTTCGGTCCCATTGTTTTCAAACGATCTTTCATATGTAAACAGTGCTCTGATACAGCCGATTGTGGCATACATCAACTCAAACAAGACATATATTCCTATCAGGTGTCGTATTTACAAAGACGTCGAAGATTTTGATGGATCTTGGACATTATACGATTCGCTTTTGATGGATGATTTATCTATTGGAGTTTACAAAAGCTTTGCGGATTATGTATCAGACGAACAAAAGAGAACGGATCGGGTCAAGAAAATCAGCATCTGGTCTTTACAATTTTTGTTGCAGCTGATACTTTTGAGTTTGAGCACTCTAAACAGCTGAAAATCGTGGACGCTTTCTTAAATTTAATTCATATTTTGTAAAAGCTCACAAATCTTGATGATTTGCATCTGATATATATTTTTACGGGATTAGAACAAACTTTGATATTCATGTGTATACAGCCAAAAAAAGTAGCCAAATAACCACAAATTATGTCCTACCGGTTGCATGCGTTGACTTATAGGAAAAAATGCCTTAAATAGTAGCCACACTAGTATTTTGAGTGTTTTACTTATTTGATAGAGTGCAGACACGTAGATAAATTTCGATGCGGTATACTTGTCATTTTAATGTCCATTTTTATGCATGTTTATCCAAATTAGTTATGCCTCTAATTTTTCTTTGTTAAATAATTAATCACATTGTCCCAGAGATCCGTAAGTAGTCTTCATAATTCACGATATCCTGATTGAGCTCATGGTGTAAATATTACGAGGAAAAAATATTTTATTTTTCTCCAAAATTAATATTATTATATCCCGATATGCTTCAATCCTCAAGAGACTATCATTTTAAATGGTGAATATACAACCATGTTAATTTTCAACTAAGACATTAAAGTCTTCTTATAATTATCCTGCCGTAAATCTTAAAATAAGAGCTTAAATTTAAGGCATCCTGCAACCACGATGCCACACTTATCTCCGAAAATGAACTGGATTTAAAGCCTCGAAGATCTGCTTATAAGTAAAGAAAAGAACAATCGGACAAAGTATGGGTTTAAAAGAAATAGACAAAGGCTGTCAAATTTAATTATTTACTGTCAATTGACTAATTGCATTGTTTTATTGCAAATGTTGATTTTAAGAAAAATTCATGAGAGATGAGGAAGAAGTCAAAAAGAGCGAGCATTTTAAAATAACGAACGACACGAACACGTTCAGATATTTATCTCCTGAACGAGAGCATTTGCCGAGATATTCCTTTATTTGCTAAAGAAGATCTAGCAAAGATCATAGTAATGTTATCTAAGGGGAATGTACTTGACCACTTTATCAAAGGGTCTAGGGTTTGCTTCAATATTATATCTCCTGCGATCTTCATTTTCTGTATTATATAAATTATAAATTTGTTTAGTAGCTGGATTTCGGCTCAATTGTAATCAGTTTGAACAATTTAACTACCTTGAAATTAAAGAAGCTAGGGAAAGAAGAAAAAAAGAAAAAAAAAAAAAAACGTGGCGGATAGAAGCAAAGAAAATGGAAGAAATAGATTACAGGACCCGTCACCATGGAAACCATTAATGAAAATATAATAGAAAAGACCAAGTGCAGGAAAGCAGCTTGAAGCTGATTCATTTATTTAGGTGAAGTTGAAAATGTTAATTTTTGGGGCTAGGTGCACAATAAACAAATTAAGCCTTATTCTGTGCATCTCATGGAAGCAATTCATGAAGATCGGTTGGTTCATTAAGCGATAACAATAAACGTTTCCGGCAACAGAAGGAACAGAAAAGTTTGTAGCTAAAAATGTTGTAGTAATTGCATGGCAAAAATGTATTGATACCTGATTGTTAGTGAATGCAAAGATAAAAAGAAATGTATGAGGGAAGCTGGCAAATGCAGTAGGGAATCGTTAGTGTCGAGGGCAAAAGGAAAAGAGGAAAGAAAAGGTAAAGTAAGCATGGGGAGGAAAACAAAATTCTAAATATTACTTCAGATGAGTCCAATGTGAAATCGGTATGATGTGGGGAACGGCAAAAAGTATAATAGACGCTATTGCAGTAGGAAGTATGGATAATGTATTGTAATTCGGCAGAACAGACGTAGACCGGCGGTATTTGGAGTAGAACAATTTAGTAGAATAATTAAATGAGGTATTTACGAAGAGGGTGAAAAGGTAAAGGAGATTGAGCGCAGAACCTGCAATAAGTGATAATGACGTATCTATTTTAGCTTTAATGAGCATTCTTTTAGGTAAAAAGTATGAATCAAAAAAAAAAAAAAACTACAAGAAAAGGAGAAATATGGTGAACAATGCAGATAATAAAATTTCTAACAATAATCAAAATAAAGCAAATGATAAAAAATTAACTAAAAAAATTTCAGAAAGTATAAAATATTATTTAGCCCGGGTCTCAGCTAATTGGAGCCTTATAATAAGTATTCATTCAGCAACTGAGAAAGAAAATAGTACAAACGGGGCAAGCTTGATAGCGTTTTTTTATGAACGAATGTACATTCTAGCCAGTAGACTGGTTCAAATTTGCCTTTGAATATCAACTTACATTCATGTATGGAATGAATGACTATAAAAGCATATCACTATTGTTGATTTGGGACCGCTTTTTGCGCCCTTTTTTCTTTTTGAGAATTTATATTGGGCACAATGCTGAAAATATTATAAAAAGAAACAACTATATAAAAACAAAATAAAAAACCCGCGGAAGAGAATTTGGAGAATGCATTTTTTTTATCTGCACGGAATTCGAAACGCATTCATCTCTGTGACCGAAAGAACAATCAGCGAAGAAATGCCACATCGTTAGACCTAACTCTACCGTACGTTCGGCAAAACAAACACCCGCATTTTGGATCCTGGTACATAAACTGGGCCATCCGCATCAGGTTCGATTCGTTTTCTTCCAGAAAAAAACGTATTTAAAGTTAATCAATTTCTTACTTTAAAATTATTTACTGCATTGTCGCAATAGAAGGTGTGACTAAGTATCAGGAAGCTGATTGTTTGGAAACAAAGTTTCTATTGCGTCTCATTCCAGCCAGATCCAGCGTTTGCACAGTTTTGAATCTGGACTTTGCGTTAAACTTCTCTTGACTTGCATCTGTGCTTATCCGACATTTTCTAAATTTTTTTTCTTTATTTTCTCTATTTATTTTTTCGATTTTTTTAGTTTTTTTTTTTTTTCAAAATTTCATTTCTTTTATATATATTTTTTTATTTTCCCTTTATTTTTTACCAGCTTTTTTCGGAGTGGACTAGCTAGGCTGGTGATTATTATATACTAATAGTTCAACACTTTTTCTTTCTGTTCGTCGACTGGATTCTAATAGCTCGCTTTCTTTAGAGCATCATCAAAGTTCTGGTTTCCAGTGAACTTGATTCTTTTTCATATTGGCCGTCCCTTTTTGTCAGCTAGCAGCACTTTTTTCTTATCACAGGCATATTTTTTCCCCTGATTATCTTATTTTTTTCAGCCATCCGTGCAGCGGAATTTTGTTGTCGACACTATTCGGAAATACATCTTTTGCAAAGGGCAATTGATCAGCAACTAGGACAATTTTGAAAGGGACAAAAACACAGGCAGAAAAATAATACCTGTGGATAACCGGACTCTTTAAACATTGAATACTTTTGGTGTTTCAAGTTTTCAATACTAATTACTACTCGGGCATACGTGCAGAAAGAAATTGCTCCCACATTTGAGAAACGAAGACTACGATAACGAATATCATTCCGAGGAATATCGTGGAACTGTTCCAGGCGACTAACCAATCAACAGGTACATTTTGAAAGGTTTCAAGTTACAAGTGACAGGTCACAAATTTGTTCACAGTCTTTTCAGTTTAGGATTTTCAGGAATATTTCCCTTTTTCGCTTCGCTCTCCTTATAAGCTTTCCTCTTTTCTCGTCTTTTTTTTTTGTGCTCTACATATTTTTCCTGCTTCTCTTAACGGAGTTATTGCGACCATCTTTTTCTTCTCCATCGCAGCATTTTTGGTGCAGACTCAGAACTTTCCCAGACTGGCTTGCTATTTTCTTTATCGTCTTCCCTGATGTCTTTGCCAACCAGGAAGACCCAGAAATATTATGCAGAATCTGGGTCTTTTTCTGATTCAAAAGATACGTCATCACCATCGGATAAAAGCCATACGGCTGGTGACAATACTCACAGCACAAATAGAACTTCCAGTCTGCAATCCCTGCCATCTGGGTATGCGCAACAAAATTATAGCTCTTATCACAAGCTAGAGAAACCATTCCCAGTAGCAGGTGCTAACACGAGATCGTTTTCATTTGACCCGACGAATTCTCAGCCGCGTCAACCAGATGCGATCTTCAGCGAAAATCCCTTCCCACAGTTCGGGCAGTCTTCACAGCAACATCTAGAGCAGCTGCATTCTTACCAGAATATATCAACGTCGAAATCACAGCAACTGCCACTAACGCCACAGGGATATCAAGTGTATCACAAGAACCCTACGCAAAAGCAGCAAAACACAATGGGGACCGTTGTTAATGATCAAGCTTACTCATACTATCATGGGAAGGCCCCTCAAACATTCCCCATGTCACAGCCACCAATCAACCCACCCCAAATAAACATACAGAAGGGATCCGGGATGAATTTCATTTCGGCACCGCAAATAATGGAAGAAATGCCCTCAGGATATCAAAGTGGTGCGGCTGTGACAAATCTGGCGTCATCCAATGCATGCAATATTCAACAAGGAACGGCTGAAATGACCGGATTAGCGAATCGTCCCGCGGATATTAATTATATGGGTATATCAAATCTTGCGTACGAGCTCTCACAGAAGATTCCAATTCCCCCTTATGCAAACGTTCAACCAAGCCCAGAGTCGTTGAAAGTGGAACACACAAAACGGAACAGGAGAAAGTCCAAGTTTACTGAGGAACAAGACAAGATGATAGTAGATATGAAGAAGGCAGGAAAGTCTTGGGTGGATATTGCCGAAGCTTCCGGTGTTGGTACATATTTGGCTGCAAGAAATCGGTATCAGGTGTTAATAGGACAGCAAGGTGGTGTCAACTCTGACAGTGGGCCGGATGATGTTTTGCAACTTCGAGATATTTTGGACGAGGGAGAAGTTGAAAAATGGCAATACTTGACCCGAGAATTCATCAAGGCCAAGGGGCAGGATGTGAGTCCTGAACAGGTGAGGGAATTCATAAGATACCTGTTTTGGAAGAATCCAGCACTCTTTGATGTTGACGAAAGTTACCTGTCGGAGCTCATGAAGTTGCAGCAGGGCCCAAAAAGCAAGGCACATGATATTCAACAGCAACACCAGCAACAACACCAGCAACAACAACAACAACAACAGCAACAGCAACAACAACAGCAACAGCAACAACAACAGCAACAGCAACAACAACAGCAACAGCAACAACAACAGCAACAACAACAACAACAGCCAATGTCATCAACACTCAGCTATCCCCAACAAGGAATGCAGATGCAGCTGGGACAAACGTTACAACAGTATTTCCAACCATCGTTATATCCAACGTATGCCCAACCGCAAAGCTATGTTTTGCAACCACAAAATCAGATTTATTCTCCTGCGTCTCAGACCCAGCAGCATATGCTGCACCTACCAAGACAAAATATACCCCCTCGTCAATTACAAATGGATTCACCTGCCCGAACTCCGCACGAGCAGGCGCCCCCCTCATGGCCACCTGTTGGAATACCGCAACAACAAGAACAAAGCCAGTCTCAGGTCTCACAGGAAGAACAGGGACTAATACAACAAGAAAAAAGCGGCTCAGATAAAGATACAAAGAGACCCTAATTTTTATAATACCAGGTGGATAATGGTGTAAATATATACAGCCCATTTGAGCATCGACGACGACTCAAGTATATAGATAATGCATGTACGATATTTTTTGACAATGTAAATGTACTACAATTGTATGCGTGCGTGCTAATAGGTTGCATATTCAATCATACGTGCTGTGGTCGCCTCTTCTGAAACACGGCAGTGGTCTCTTCGCCAAGGCAAGGAAGTGTTTCGCATTGATTAAATATTGCAAAGCTTGGGACAATCCGTATAGAGCTAATAAAAAAAAAAAAAAAATGAAAAACGAAAAAAAAATATGATCACTAGTGTAAGAATGTTGATCTAGTGTGACTGCGTTGCTAGATCTCAGCGAGAGGTAGGTATGCATTAAATTAAGTGAGAGAAAAAAAAAGTTCAATAGGGCAGATGCAAGCTGGAGGGGAGATATAACTATTGGATATCTGGCATCGGAATTGCAGATCTCTATTTTTTTTTAGACAACACCTACGGATTATTAAACCGAAAGTAGTTCATAAAAGTGGCTGTTTAAAGTTAAGCTAACAATTATATTTACTACCTTGAGAAATCATGCTGCTCAAGAAGTTGAGTAGCTTCCAATATCATTATGCTTTTCCTTTTTTTAGAAGCCGCGGAACAACTTCAACCGAAGAAATCTGAACAGCGATCGTACAAACTGAAGCTTTTTAACAGTGTGATTGAGTACTATAGGTGAAAAGCGAGCCAAGAGGGAGCCCATTAGATTAGTTTCTGGTATTATCGAATGCAGCTTAAGCTAAACCAACTAATATGTAGGGTAAGAATGGAATTTGTGAGTTCACAAACGGGCTGAAAAAAGTTTTTTCTATAAAAAATGGAGCTTGCTGTTTAATGCTGCCGACACATTGTATCCAAAAACAGCCGCAAAAGAATGAGAAGATCAGTGACCAAACACTTCTCTCGCAGATTTTTTGGCTGCAAAATAATTAATGCCTAACACAGAAACTAAAAATCAATTAGTTCAGTTGGGGGCAGGGAAAAAAAAAAAAAGGCAGAAGAATCTCAAATGTTTTTCCTCTCATCTTAAGTAAATGGGGTATAAATAAAGGAAAGGGAAAGAGGGGGGAGGACGGAAGAGGGACATGGGCACGAGTAGCAATTTTTATTTATGATTGTATCATCTCCACATGATTGATCAACTGAATATGTGGAGTGGCGAAGAACAAAGCAAAACAAAGCTTAGAAATGTGAAATAAAAAAATCAGCCATACATATACCGACATGCCCCATGAATACTGCTTAAAAAAGTCCGGAAATTTTAACTTGATATTATTGTTCAATCATGTGACCGCGACTAAAACAGCAGATTGTCAATATTGTAAATGACCCGGCTAATTTTAACAAGATTATTCGATCGTCTTTTCAGCCGCTGCCCTCCTTACTTCATACATTGTCAATGCAGCCTTTTCTTTAGTACTGCCTTACCCACTTTTTTTTTGGTGGGTCTATACATCCTGTAATGAAATTAGGATAACCAATGACTGCCTTTTTCCCTCCCCATATTTATTCTCCTCGATATTATGCTGGACCTTTCTTCTCTTTTCCTCTTTTCTGATACCTATATCTTCGGTTAAAAAAAGAGACTGTTTAGGGATTTCAGACGATTTTCAATACAAACTGTACTGCCAAGAGCTTGCTGTTACTAATAGAAGCAATCTAACCATCTAGGACGAACGAAGGCTGAATACTGGTTGAGGTGAACACCATTATATTTTCTTTACTTTATTGCTTAAATACCTGATTACATTTTGTTTATTTTCATCCACTGAATGCCGTCATATGCTTATGTCACACTTCTTCTTAACTCCGGTTACTTACCGGGAACGTTGGCGTTGGGTAAATCGTTGAAAAATACAGGCTCTGCAGTGCCAATTGTATTACTATACTCTAAGAATGCGGTCAAACCGGAGATAGTCCGTTTGCTTCATGACTCCGGCTTATTCGAAAGGTTCATCAACATTGATGAAGATCTGATTGAAACGAGAAATCGGTACGAATTGGATAACTTGCTTCATCGTTCCGAATTAGACACAACTCTCACAAAATTGAACTGCTGGAGAATGACCGATTACGATAAGTTGGTGTATCTTGACTCTGACACTATTGTCATTAGAAACATTGATGATTTGTTTACCAGGGATGTCACCGAAACGCAAATATTTGCAGCACCTGATTGTGGATGGCCAGATTGCTTCAATTCCGGTGTTTTTTTGCTCAAACCAGACTTACACACTTTCGAGGATATTTCTAAATTCGCTGAAAATGTGGACTCATTTGATGGTTCCGACCAGGGTCTTCTGAACGAGTTTTTCCATTTATCTGGACCACCACAGTATTCGTGGGATCGTATTCCATTTACCTATAATTGTACTTTAAGCTCGAACTACGAGTATGCTCCCGCAATGGTGAGGTTTCACAACGATATTCACGTTTTGCACTTTATTGGCTCTCTAAAGCCATGGAATGATCGGTTTATTTCCGGCAAACAAAGCTCGTTTGCACTAGATTTCTTTTCCAATGGAGATAAAAATACCATCCACGATTTATGGTGGAATGTGTTTGACTCTTTGCAAATTGCTGACAACAAGCCAAGAGATTTACTTGTGATGTCAGGAAACTTGCAACCAGATAGACTCGAAATTATCCACAGACCTATAATAATGGATATTGTGGAAGAGGAACCACAGGCTGTTGTTGATGAAGATGAGGGGCCAGCTTCTATTGACCAAGTTCTTGATTCTACTGAGGTTAAGTTTCCAATGTTTTATTACAAGAAGTCAGTTCATCACGAGCCACTGGTCGATCAATCTTCTAAAGGTGAAGCTTGGAGGATGAAGGAACCAAGATTCCACTTTCCGAAGTCGGAAACCGAAATTGAAGCTCCTCGAGAAGAAATGCCAGATTTAGCACCTGCAGAAAACAAAGAAGAACCTCCAAAAGAAAAGGAGCACGAGAGAAAGGGCAGCTACGTTGATGAGTATGTCAAAGAGAATCCAATCTTTCCATGGGAAAAGAACCAGACAGAGCCAAAAGTTTCAAGGGTGTTTTACAATTCCCCAGAGTATAATCCTCTTACATACAGTATTTCATTTTATGGGGATCACAAGGTGGTGAAGTCACCTGCAGCTGCAGATACCGAGGATGAAGACGATGGTAAAATACCAACTGGAAAGTCGAATAATGGAGAACACAAGACGACGAAACGTTTGATAGGATTTGATGACGGTGACGCGTTGGAACATTACATAGAGGAGGTTGAAAAGCTTCCAGAATATGAAGACGAGAGTTCGGACACATTGAATGAGACTTTGGAAGAAGCAGAGAAAGATGTTGTAAAACATGAAGATTCCGGGAAGGGAAATACCGAGAAGGAAGACATTAAAAAGGAAATTGATGGAAAGGAGGAGGACGACGATCAGACCTTAGCAAATAGTGATAAGTATGAAAACAATGTGGCTGCAGATCCCTCTTTGGCTAAGGTGGAAAACGACATAGAGGATGAAGATCGTCTCACAAAACTAAAGGAAGATAATTTGGAGGCGGGAAAATTGGCGGATAGTGTGGAGCTTAACGAGGAGGAAACAACAGTAAATGAAGTGGTTGATACTTTGGCCTCTAACATTGGCAAAACCCTCTCTTTGAAATAATCATCTGTCGATTGTTTACATAAAGGATATTCTCATGCCATATAGTCTCTTTTCACTCGCAACTTTATTCGAATATTTGTTGATGCATGCGTATATTACTTGCTACCAAATTTTTTTGCTATCATTTTTTAAATTTTTTTATTTTTTTCGGTCACATTGCACAACTAACCTTATGAAAAAAAGGATACGTGATTATGCGTTTGCAAACAGGACTTATCATAACAATCGTTACTATTATAGCATTGAAATATTTTTTAATAAGGAAAACGAACGCTTCTTGTAACTATAGAATGAAGTAAAATTGCAAATATGTAAAGATAGAACAGATCAAAGCAAAGCAATGAAGCAGCATTTTAAAAGTAAGATACGCAAACTCTCTCTACCAACCGCTACAAGTAATTATCATATGAAATAATCCAGAAGACATCTCTCCTTTCAAACACTAATGCATGAGCTAATTACGTGGAATATATCCCTGATGAGCTGATGGAACCTGGGATTGAGATCTTGGCAGCATCTGAGATGGAGAGGACGCATTTCTTGCCCCAACATTTTCTCTAAGGGCAGTAAGCTGCTTTGTTCTGAAGGTTTCATAGTGCTGTAAAGCTGTAGTCTCAATCAAATCGTACAAGTGCGTTCTGGTCAAAAAGTCTCGCAAATAAACAAACTCACATTGAGTGACATCTTCAACATTTATAACACCCCATTTCGTTCTTCTGCCACGCACAGCCTCACCTTTGGCGGTCTTTATGACTTCTTCGGAACCAACAACTGCAAATGGAAGCATTGAGCGAATATCCTTGTTGAATTGTGTCTCTTCCGGTGTAAGACGGCTTCCAGTATCATCATTATAAGGATACATTCTAAGCCCGTACTGCTCGAATTGCTCCTGGAGCACCTTCTTCAAATTTGCCCGTTCGTCCAACGTCAAAGTATCGGCCTTGGCTATCACAGGAATGACGTTGACAACCTCGGACAATCTTCTCAAAACCTGGATGTCCAAGTTTGTTAGGCCATAGTAGTTTGGTGCGATGAAATACAAAACACAGTGAACACGTGTGTCCTTAATGAATTTTTCCCTGTCGGCATTCAACTCCCTTCTCAAGTATTGGTTGTGTTGATCCTTGATGTACCTGAGTATTGGATCCCAGCAACGGTTATTGTTGATCTGATCAGCAAAGCCTGGAGTATCAATAATGTTGAGGTGTAAGACGACATTATTCTCAACCAAATCATGTGATGTGACCTTAATTTCGGTCGTACGCTCCACTGGATCGTAGACAGTGTTTCTTCCGCACGATTCGTCGAGATGTGCACTGAATAAAGTATTGACTAAAGTTGATTTGCCGAGTCCAGAAGCTCCGACTAACATGATATTCAGAACAAAGCCTCTTTTAACCAACCGGTTCTCGATCTGAGTTGTAATTGTGTCAAAACCAACATAATTGGTTGGCTGCATTGTGGAATTATCGTCCAAAGAAAGTGGCTGCTGGGCTTGTTGCGAAGACTGCAAAGACGATTGATATTGCTGTGACTGACTATCGGTCATCGTGATTCAATATATGCCTATTCACTTTAAATTCTCTCCCGTTCTCTAGAAATTAATGGGTGCGTAAAAGCAACTGGATTACACAATAAACCCCTAAAACAAATCAACGCTTGTTATGAATACTGTTCAGCTATAATGCTTTTTTGTTTTTAATTATGTTTGGCTTCTTTTGTTTCCAATGCGAAAAAATGTTAGCATTTGGGACGCGCGAGAATTTCTTTTTGTTAGACGAAAAAGCGACGCACTCGTGGAATATTTAAAAAAAGAAGTGAGCTCTATCTTCGACTAAAATTCCCGCGTGTAGTAACTTTTATTTCGATGTGGAAATTTTGGGGCTCATAGGCAGGATAGTTAGCTCATCGACGCGTCGATAAAATTCAGAGTTATAGTGGTAAAAATTGATTATAAGTATTCCGAAAAGAATAATTCAAGTGTACTTCTACATTTCTCGACTGTGCTGGGAAAGTTGCATGAGAAGAAAGGGAGAGCAAAAAAAAAAAAATTAATAGTTCAAACTGGGTAGAGTTGACATATTTAATTATGATGTTGTGTCTGCACATAATCGTACGGAGTATATCGTTTACATAAGGAAATCTGGCTGGAATTGCATTTATAGAAATGTCATATGCACTAAGAAGTGCATTAGGAATAATGAGCATAGGGGAGGCGCTTCTTCCGAAAATTACCCTTCCTTCGATAACTCTTCCTATACCTTCGTTTCTTAATCCTAAACGGACGCAAGAAGATCCACCTACAATTGAAGAAAAGCTAAGTGAAATAGCAGAGAATGCTGCTAACAATGGAGCAAAAGTTCCTTTTTTTACGGGTAATGGAATATACCTTGCTGCCCCAAAAAAGAAGAGATCACACATGAAAAGAAGATTAAGGGTTTATACACCTGGAAGCAAGCACGTGAAGCTCAAAAACGAGTTGAACAGGTGTCCCGCATGTGGACACTACAAGAGAGCACATCATCTTTGCATGAATTGTGTCTCACAAATACAACAATACTGGAAACAGAGAGATGCTAAGCTTAAACCTCCGGCATACAAGGAAGAGTTCGCCAATCCTCTTGATGAGCAGGTACTGTACCCAGGAAAGACAGAGAGGGCATATGACAGGAAGTTAAGATTGAAAGACTATTTGGTGAAAAGGCCAAAAACTCTTCCGGTGGAAAAATGAAGATACAGAGAGTATGATGGCAATATTTCCTAGTATCATGTAAATAATTTGGGCTTGTTCTTATAATATGGCTTTGGATAAAGAATACTGGGGTCACTAGAAGAATACATATTAAAATATTCTTGTTTAATCGATGTAAGTTTTGGTTTTATGCTTTTCTATGTTTGATTTTTCATTTTTCGCCTGGACTTTGTACAGGCTCTAGTTTGAAATTTTTTTGCACATTAGCAATTACGTTTTCCTGCAATGCATTACTTCACGTTGGTGCATTTGAGCACAAATTCATCAAACTTATTGTATATGGGCATATCAATAATGTCATCACAGATACATGAAATTAAAAGGATAAAGGTATCACCAGTTAAAGATAATTCGATACTTGCAAAAACCAGGTATCTTCCTTCAAATTTAAGATTACGTGTGGTAGAGCATCCACAGAATATCAAACCTTATGGAAACTTTGTGCTTGCAGATGATGCTCAAAAGCTGGCTGTTTTAAAATCCAAGGGCTCCTTTTTTGGGGGACTATCGGATGACTTAATTATGGAAATCGTTAATCTGTTGGATACTCCCGACTTGATCCATCTCATGCACACCAGTAGATATTTCTATGGTTTCGTGAGCTTTGACCAGATATGGAGGGATCTATACATAAAACGTTTATTGCAACAGGAACAAGGAAAAAGCATAAGATTTTCAAAGTGGAGAGGTTCCTGGAGAAATTCGGTGTTAGGTATAGATTGTCAAAGCAAAATTAATTGTGATGTTGTATATTCTGATATACTTTATGAGCAATATCAGAACTCCCAAGTGAAATATCAGGATCTTTTTTCGAATTTGATTAAAGAGCAAGAAGTATTGCGCCAACAGAAGCCGCTTGTCATGAAGAATTCTGCCCCTTTAAAATCATATTATAAGGGGAGAATTCCTAGGATTGATGAAGAAACATTCACCATGGAAGATTACAACACCAACTGGTACAACCACCCCTTTATTCTACAATCTGCTGACAAAAACAGATGGCCTAAATGGACCACCGATTATCTGCAGGACAAATTTTCTGATGTTAAGTTCAGACAGGAGTCTGTAGAATGGCGATTATCTCGGTACATGGATTATGCAAGAAACAACAACGACGAAAAGCCACTATATTTATTTGATTGCAATTCAAATGCCACCAGAGAACTTGGAAAGGAATTTTCTCCTCCACCATATGCAAAAGATGATCTTTTAAAAGTTCTCGGAGAAAGTCGACCAGACCATCTATGGCTTACCGTTGGGCCAACGAGATCTGGATCTGGATTCCATAAAGATCCGAATAGTACATGTGCATGGAATGCAGTTTTACAGGGAGCAAAGCTTTGGATAATGTTTCCACCAGATATGCTTCCGCCGGGAATCCATACAGATGAAAGTGAAAGTGAAGTGACCGCTCCTGTTGATGTTGCTGAATGGGTTCTTTCAGGTTTCTATAACGACGCTGTTAAGATATCAGACCAAGCCTACAATAATCAAGGATTAAGCTGCGTTATTGGAATGACGTTTCCTGGTGATTGCATGTATGTTCCCGCTCAGTGGTGGCATACTGTAATAAACTTCGAAGATACTGTTGCTTTGACTGCGAACTTTGTGCCTAGTGTCCGTCTCGAAGAGGTTCTCAAATTCTTTAAAAATAAACAGGATCAGGTCAGTGGGTTCCATGCGAAGAAGTTCAGGAAGCATTTGGAGGAGTTTATAGTCCATGAAGGAGACACTTTGGATAAAAATATGCACTCTAAGTTTGAAAAGTTTCTTAATGCCAGCAACATGAAAGATACGGACGAGGACGTAGGGGAGCTCCATACATCGACAATTGACTTACCTGTATTTGAGTTTCTTGTCGAAAAACTACGCCGAACCAAGTATTCTGAGAGGCTTGAAAAGGCACTTGATGCTATCCGGAAAGAAGAGAATAAGACGAAACCATCCGGTAGATCCCAGCTTTGGGAAAATCTAGCTAAAGAAAAGAGCAACGGGTTTAGCTTTAGCTTTAACTTAGGCGTTTCATAACATTAAATTATTTAACGAAAGCTTTTAAGTCTATTATAGCACGTACTTATGTACAAGAGTCAGAATGTAATTGTAAATTCTGATAATCTAATCAAGTTCATACAGAGTTCTCAGGGATACACTAACAGTCTCATAGGCTCCTAAAAAGACAGCACCTCCTGCACTAATCCACATAGTTCTTGGAACGATTCCACTGAGAAAGATGCTGTACCCTTCATTTTGCACCATTCTGCTTATCATTTTGAAAACAGGAACCCGCTGCTTTTCTAGCATAAGCCTGGTTTTTAAGACATCTAATGGCGTTGTAATGGCAGCTGCTATACCCCCTGCAATAGACCCACAAACGGCATCTTTTCCAGGTGACAAATGCTTTACGTTCGTTTTCTCTGCCCATTCAGCCTTCAATGCCTCATAAAGGGGGAATTCGATAGTCGTAAACGGAATTTCACGCATAATTGTAGTTCCGTAACCCCTATAAAGCCCTTTTAAGATACCTTCACCAGACTTGTTTCCTGCAATGAATTTAAACGATTCCCATGATGTCTTAAATTGCATTGACTGAGTTCTCTGCTTGATCACCTCCACTGGAACTCGAACTGTGCACGCTGCTATTTCACCCATAGACGAGCTGATCATATGGGCCACAGTTAATGCAGTTGATTCCTTCGAAAAATGACTAGGGAGAACTCTGTAAAGATATCTTTTCATGGTGTCATATGTGATGAAAAATAAAGATGCCGATGGTGCCGATCCTACTAATGCAGATCCAATACCTTTATACAACCCCCTAAAACCACCATTGTTGAAAAAGCCTCCAGATGCTTGTAGTCTTGTCTTTAAAGTATCGATGGGAAAAAACGTCAAGTCGGTGGCAGTACCTGCACATCCACCACTTACGAGCGATACGAAGAAATAATTTGATGCCTTGGAGTTCGTTGACATTTAAAATTGGTAGTAACTCAGAAGGTCTTGCTTTATAAAGTTTATATCTGCTATTTTCTGAAAAAAAGCAGCATGGACTAGCAGCATGGACTAGTTAAATAATGTTACTTCACATCGAACCTCACTAAATATGGGATCCAATATGCAGCATATTGTAAGTTCTCCGCGATAATATGACAAATTTCAGTTTTTTTTTTGTTGTTGTCTCTCGTATTTCAACCATAAAACGGCTGGATCGATGCCGTTGGCAGATTCCAGGAGCTAAGCGGAAAATGTTTCTTCAACATCGACGCGTCCATACGACTACGAATTGTTGAACGTAAAAAAACGTCTTCCGTAGTGCGTAACAGATGCACTCCTCTTTTCAATCCGATATGTCCGTATGCATGGGGAATTTGGTATGCACCGGAGTAACAGGCACAATTTGTCCATAACAGGCAAATTCAGCGTTATCAGGTTTATGTAAGGCGATTGACGTACAAAGCAGTCCTCTAAAGCCTAGAATGAAGAAAGAATATTATAGCTGGTATCAGCGATTCAGCAATGTATAAATCTACCCACGATTTCTCTTTGGATATGTGATTGCTTCTGAGAAATAGGTATTACGATGTTAGGATCAATAATAATGTGCAGGACAAGAGATATATGATCTACGCAAATATGTGGTTGAACCAAACTTCTAAATTTCCTTTGCATCCCAATTATCTGGGGAAAAAATCTCCGCAAGAAAAGATTACTCATCAGTGCAGTCCCAATTTTTTTTTTTAGTAAATATAATATTATTAAATATTTCTCTATTCTACTATAACGAACGAAGTTTAAGCATTACAACCAACCGATGCAAAAGATTTATTTTTGATAGCGCCCTATCGATATGAAAGCAACAATTTTGTGGCAACTTCGTGTACATCCGGGAAAGTAAAAGCGATTATCGGTTATGTTCAATATTTTCTCCGTAAGTCGCCTCAGCTAATGAAATGCAATTGTCTTTCCCCATTCAGCTTTTTCCTAATTTTTAAATTTATTTTTTTTTCTTACTTTTCCACCACATTTTCCCACTATATTTGCCAATCTTTCCCCTCCTTTTACCGCTGAATATAAAACCGATCACAGACGCCGTTTTTTATTTAGCACGCTTGTTTATTGTGCATTCTTTTCCATACTTCATCAGGCAAGGTATTTACTTGGAGGTCGGTTCTTTACGGAAAAAGTATATTATATTGTAAGGCGAAATGCAATTACCTATACATTTCACGAACAGGGCTCTTCAAAGCTCCGCTCGGAGAATGCTTTCTACAAGTGCAATAAGAGGAATTAGTGCAACTGGTTTGAACAGAATGGCCACAGCAACAGCAACGGCAACAAAGACGGCAACAAAGACTGCAACAAAGACAGAGGAGAAGACGCAGGAAAAAACACAGTTTCATCTGAATTTCAAGAACTTCAACAGAGATGATACGAAGTATGGTCATAGACCAATATACATGGATATGCAGGCAACAACGCCCGTGGATCCTAGGGTTTTGGATAAGATGCTTCCATTTTTCACTGGTTTATACGGTAATCCACACTCCTCTACGCACGCATATGGCTGGGAAACCGATAAGGCTATTGAGCAAGCAAGAAAAAACGTTGCTGACGTTATTCACGCTGATCCAAGAGAAATTATCTTTACATCAGGAGCAACTGAATGTAACAATACTGCATTGAAGGGTGTTGCTCACTTTTATGGTAAGAGAAAGCACCACATCATCACGACACAAACCGAGCACAAATGCGTTTTGGATTCGTGCAGACATCTACAAGATGAAGGCTTTGATATTACGTATCTACCAGTCAACGAGGATGGATTGATAGATTTAGAACAGCTTGAAAAATCTATCAGAAAGGACACGTGCCTTGTTTCTGTGATGGCTGTGAACAACGAAATCGGAGTTATTCAACCTATAGAAGAAATCGGAAAAATATGCAGAAAGCATAAGGTTTTCTTCCACACAGACTGTGCCCAGGCCTACGGAAAGATTCCTATTGATGTCAACAAGATGAACATCGACTTGATGTCAATTTCTTCGCATAAGATCTACGGTCCTATGGGCATAGGTGCACTCTACATCAGAAGACGTCCAAGAGTGAGAATTGAACCACTTATAAACGGAGGTGGTCAAGAAAGGGGTCTGAGATCTGGAACCCTTGCTCCTCCTTTGGTTTGTGGTTTTGGTGAGGCTGCTAGATTGGTCCGGGAAGACTATGATTACGACCATGCTCATATCAAGAAGCTTTCAGATAAGCTTGTCAAGAATTTGATGTCCATTCCTTACACGACATACAATGGATCGAAGGAGCACCATTTCCCAGGTTGCATAAACGTTTCCTTTGCGTACATTGAAGGTGAGTCTCTATTGATGGCATTGAAAGATGTCGCCTTGAGTTCTGGATCTGCATGTACTTCTGCTTCTTTGGAACCATCTTACGTTTTGCATGCTATTGGTGCCGATGACGCATTGGCCCACTCTTCTATCAGATTTGGTATAGGAAGATTTACCACTGAAGATGAGATTGATTATGTTAGTGATGCTTTGAGGCAGAGAGTCAAGTTCTTACGGGACTTGAGTCCTTTGTACGAAATGGTGCAGCAGGGTGTGGATTTGAGTACTATTCAATGGGCAGGCCATTGAAATGATTCTCTGCAAATATATCACTTTCTGATATAGCTTATATATCCCATACATGTATATTCACAAGCTGAACTTTGTTTCTATCGGTTACTATAAGGCGTGTTTTAATTGTTACAGATCAGTCATTTGTAAATAGTTCTATATGTTTTTTTGTTCACTACATTAACGTAGGTTTCATAATTAAAAGGAGATTACGACATTAAATATATCTAATGTTTTCAGCATAGGGCCGGGAACTATGTATAATTAAAGGATTTATTCGAAGCACTATATTAGGAAAAAGCTTAATGTTAATGAGCATAATGAAATTCAGCGGAAAAAATTTAAAAAAAATTTTTATCAACTTTTCAGAGGCCGTTTGAGCTTTTCATTAATCCTATACTAAGCATTATTAACCCTGATCTGATTATATAGGACTTTTAAAGCCCACAACATATAGAGAAATTTTTCTTAGATTAGTTTATAATGAGTTCAGAAGAAACCCCTTTGACGACTAACCCTGAAATCGTTCTCCGAAAGAGAAAAAATGCTCTTCGACTCAGGGAAGTGAAGAAGTTACAAGCTGGAGAAAGAGCAGCAAAGAGATTAGCACGCAAAAATTCTAAAAACCAAAAGTTCATAAGAGCAGAGACTATGATCGCAAGACATAGGGCGAGTGAAAGAGAACAGTACAGAATTAAAAGGGTGACAAAATATGATAGGGAAAGTATTGAAAGATCAGATAAAAAGGACGACGATGAGAATTCCAAACTAGTTTTTATTATGAGGATAAAAGGTCCTTATGGAGCAAGAATTCCATATAAAGCAATTCAGATTTTAAGGTTATTAAGACTTGACGCTGTTAATGTCGGTACTTTTGCCAAATACAATGAAACTATCAGACCACTTCTTAGAATCGTGAATCCTTATATTGTGATCGGAACACCATCACTAGCGACAGTGAGAAATTTAATTCAAAAGAGGGCAAGGGTGCGTATTTCTGTTTCTGAAATGAAAACTAAGATCGAGAAAGGTGAAATCGAGGAAGGAGAAGAGTATGATGAGGCTCGTGAGACAGTCTCAGTTCCATTAAATGACAATAACCTAATTGAAGAGAAGCTTGGAGAAAATGGCATTATTTGCACTGAAGATATAATTCACGAAATTGCTTCTGTTGGACCAAGTTTCAAGACTTGCGTGAAGTTTATGGAACCTTTTAAGCTTGAACCTCCTGTCAATGGATGGAATGCTTTCAGTAAGTTAGAGAGAATTGAGTATGATGAAGAGATGAAGAATCATAGGGTGAACAATTCTGCCAGAGCACCGCTGAACGAAGTTGATGTGGATAAATTTATCGCCAACCAAATATGATGGATATTTTCAGACTTTCTTTATGTCTATATATTAATAGCATTTACTTCAAGGGTCAACGTACAGGTAGTGTAGTTTTCGTGAGGTAAGATATGAAAAATCTGGAGAAGGTTGAACTTATGAAGCAAGGAATTGAAATAATTTGAAAAGCTAAGCAGTTTTGTGCAGCTGCTCTCAGCCTTAATGAAATATAAAGGGATCATCAGATTTAGAACCCTGTGTGGATATAATGATTATGCCAAGCACATAATATTTCAAAATAATGTGATATTTTTTGTCCGTTAAATAAGGGATTTAGTATAATTTATGCCGGATGCCCATCAGTTCAAAATGAACTCCGGAGAACTCCTGATCGTGATGAATCATTCACTAGTCCGTGTGAAAGCCCGGTCGGTGATTTTCAATGTTTAATATTTTGAACTTGAATAATGCCGTCCTCCCTCTAACTTCGGTGGGAAAAAAATTAAATGCATCCTCGTTCGGCCCTTTGTGGCCTAAATCGTCCTGCAGCTCTCCGGTACCGGCGAAAAATAATCCAAACTGAAAATTTCGAGCTGCGAATTTCCACGTTACCGAGTCATTGGTGGTCAGTCATCGTCAGAACCTATTCACATATATCGCAGCTCACATTCCCAACTTCGATTTGCGATACACCTCTATCTTTCACTAGAACATTATTTTTAAAGCAGGGATTTTATTAAGTCGTATTTTCTCATCTATCCATACTAGATTTGCTACATATATATACAAACATGACTGTGACTAAAAGAGTTGTTCTTCTTCCAGGTGATCACATCGGACCTGAAATTGTGGGTGAGTCCGTGAAAGTCCTCAAGGCTATTTCTGAGGTTCGTCCAGACAAGCAATTTGAATTTGACACCGAACTTATTGGAGGTGCTGCTATCGATGCCACTGGAGATCCACTTCCAGAAAAAACTCTTGAAGCTTCGAAAAAGGCCGATGCCGTTCTTTTAGGTGCCGTTGGAGGTCCAAAATGGGGTACGGGTGCCGTCAGACCAGAGCAGGGATTGCTTAGAATCAGGAAAGGATTGAAATTGTACGCAAACTTGAGACCTTGCAGATTCGCATCTGATAAATTGTTGAAGTTCTCACCTTTGAAGCCAGAGATCGCCAGGGGAACCGATATTATGATTGTCAGAGAGTTGATTGGTGGAATATATTTCGGAAAGAGAAAGGAAGACACCGGAGACCATTACGCCTGGGATACCGAGCAGTACAGTGTGGATGAGGTTAAAAGAATTACACGTATGGCTGGATTCTTGGCCATGCAAAGCAACCCACCTCTTCCTGTGTGCTCTCTTGATAAGGCCAACGTTCTTGCTTCTTCTAGATTGTGGAGAAAGACCGTCACAGACACACTTCATGAAGAATTCCCACAAGTGGAAGTTAGACACCAGCTTATTGACTCTGCCTCGATGATGCTTGTCAAGTCCCCAACAAAGCTTAATGGAATTGTGGTCTGCTCCAACATGTTTGGTGATATCATATCCGATGAGGCTTCCTGCATTCCTGGCTCTTTGGGTTTGCTTCCTTCCGCTTCTTTGGCCTCTCTTCCAGATAAGAACACCGCTTTCGGTCTTTACGAGCCTATCCATGGTTCTGCACCAGATTTACCAAGAAATGTTGTTAACCCAATGGCTACCATCCTTTCTGCGGCTATGATGTTGAAGCTCTCTTTGGGTATGGTTGAAGAAGGTGAAGCGGTTGAAAAGGCCGTTAAAGCTGTGATTGACACCGGTCTCGTTACGGCTGATTTAGGTGGAAAGGCTACCACAAGTGAGGTTGGTGATGCTGTTGCTGCTGAGGTGAAAAAGATCTTGGCTTAATTATCGCATGCTTTACGTTTTCTTTTTTACCTCCCGTCTATGTATCTGTTATTTTAAGAAATATTGAATTGCAAGTTCTTTTCTGTGTATGTTGTTTTTATAAATGCGATGACCTTTTTGCGTAGGCCGAATGTTCAAACGTGGCATTTTGGTCATTTTGGTTTCGCCGTTTGAGCTTGAATGCATCTGAAAAAGCATGGAATTGTGTTGCAACAGAATCTGTGAATTTATAAATTTGGTAAAATAGAGGTTATCCATCTGATCTGGAAAAAGTGTATATAGTATTTTACTAAGGAAATTGTTGTTCCTTACAGTCCCTTATGGCACGGATACCTAGATAATTTTTCACGTCTGGCCTAAAATGGAAATCACCTCGGAAAGACATATTCTGTTTCATGTATCGATGTTCATAACGAGTATCCGCGCGCACACTTTTCACTGTTGATCATTCAAAATCTTATTTCCACATATAAATATGAAACCGGCTGTTCCTATCCTTCCACTACAGTTATCCGATTAATCGTAAGAGAACAACTATCCCCCTTTCAATAAATATTCTCTGGACCAGAAAAGAAACCTCGGACAATAGGCCAAGCAAACAATAGAAGATTTCAAAAATAATGTGAGGGGAGAGTAAAGGAGGGAAAAAAAATTGAGTGCAGCACGAGAGAGGAAATTAAAAAGATAAATTTAGAAGGGAGAAAAACTGACGTAAACATATCTGAAAGACGATGTGTGTATAAAAATAGCGTATGAAGAAAAAAAAAAAAAAAAAAAAGAGAAAATTGGTGGAAGCAAAGAAAAAATATAAGTAAATGAAAATAAAATCAATCAATAATTGACAAGGAAGCAGTAAAAACCGTATCAAGCATGCTCGAACAATCAAAAGTCCACGGTGTTTTTCGGATATGCTCCATACATTACAAGTAAGATTGCCAACTCTTCTATCGTATGTACCTTTTTGTAGTGCTAAACTATTGTTGTAATGGAGGTTGAATATATACTTCATCTACTAAAATATCTTCAACTTTGCTTTGATATATATCACTGTTTCATGGTTGTTCCAAACTGTTTATTGTCTTCTTTTCTTTCGGATCATATCATTCGTACTCGCTTACTGAAGAAGGAGGAGTTGGAAAGAAAAAACTTTGAAGTAAAAATAAAGAGGCCGCGAATTCACAAAAAAATTTTAGGACTCATTGTTTGCAGCGAACTTCGGTTGGATACAATTGTACGAAGAACTTGACTTACAGTGCTGCCTATTGTTGCATATTACTGCGAGCTTTAAGATCCAAATTTGTGTATATTCGCTTCTCTTAGTTTCTCAATTAATCCGTGCGTTTTAATTAAACATCATTACATTTAACGTCCAAACCGTGTTTCTCTCTCTTTTTTTATTGTGGAGTGACAGGTCAAAAGTTTTAAGTTATTTGTCACTCAACCTGTATTTTCATCTTCAACAGAATCACACTGAGTTTACCCTGTTCTCTCATAACATCGAGATCCCTACATTTGTTTACACATCTATTTTTATATAACTTGGCAAATTTGGTTGCTTTGTTCAAATTAGACGTATTTTGAGATTTCGTTTTTCGTCTTCTCTGATTATACTTTTTAAACTTCAATACTTCTATACATCGGTTGACCACTACTCCAAAGTTCTTGCATCCATGCTGTGCTAAGCAATCCACTGAACGTCCTTGCTGCACTCCTCTTTATAGATTTATTTACCGATTCAGTGCATCGTCATTACTAATATCATTTGACAAACTTTTTTTTTGTTTACTTCAGTCATCTCTTCACATTTGCTCATTCATAGCTTAGCTATTGCTGCTGCAGCCAGTATGCATGTTTTCACAATTCCACTGGTGCTGATGCCGCTACTCTTAGCCATACCGGTTGAGGCACAGTTGGACTATTTAGGCTGTTTTTCATCTGTTTCAGGTCTAACATCATATGGAGAATATATGTACCAGTCATCTGGCTACTGCCAACAGCAATGTCCGGATAGCTATGTCATCGCCCTATTAAATGGTAACGAGTGCTATTGTGGTGATGTTGTTCCAAGTCAAACATCAAACAGCTGTAATTCTAAATGTTCTGGTTATCCTCAGGAAATGTGCGGCGGTGATAGTTCATATACTGTGTATTTAAACGATCAAAATAAAGACGATCAGGAGAGTGATTCATCATCTTCAGAGACGTCTTATTCTTCCACCGAGGCTTCGACTTCAGAGGCTTCTTCATCAGCATATGAATCATCTTCAGATGAAGCTGATACTTCCACATCCAGCGCATATTCATCCTCGACATGGGAGGATGATACCTCATCAAGTGCAGACTCATCATCCACAGAGGAAGCATCTTCAACAACATATTACTCGTCCGATGATGACTCCTCAACGTCGGATTATTCGACAAGCACTTTTTCTTCCACGAGTAGTACATCTACAACTTCCACAACATCGCGATTCAAGACATCCGTTACAACAACAACATCGTCATCATCATCATCATCATCCACTATACCATCGGTCACGAAAGTTACTAGCATAATTGTGATCTCGACTTCGAAATCACCAACAACGACGGAAACATCTGTTGTGACGATCACAAGAGGAGTAGTTGCATCATCCTCTACCTCAGCATCTAACTCAACTGGAGGTCTAGGATCAGCATCCAACTATGGAAAGAGCTCCGGAAGCTCTGGACTCAGTAAAGGAGCAATCGCTGGAATTGTTATTGGAAGCGTTCTAGGTGCAGCAATAATAGCAGCAATCATAGTGCTCTTGTTTCTCTTCAGAAAGAAGCATAGAGATAGCATGTATGATGATGAAAAATCGGGATATGCTTCGTCTACACTGCATGATACCCTTGATGATGCACATCTACCCCCGCCAACCATTGGAGTAAGGAGATTTAGCAACGGCTCTTTACCTGATGCTGCTGATGGTCCACGGGGTCAACTCAGAGTGATCAATCCGGATTTATCACATAGCAATAGTCACGTACTGACTGAAAAGTGATCGCTGCACAATTGTTGGAAATTTAGCTAATTGAATCACTCTCGTATGTCATATTTCTCGCATAAGAGTTTTAAAGCGTCTTCCCATATACCATTCACATTTGACTCAAAGTATTAGGGCTTTCATTGTCTTTTTCTTCATTTCTTTTAGTTTGTTTCGTTTTCTTTTGTTGTTTCCCTTCTACCATTGGTCACAAGCGTTCTATACTCTTAACTTTTTTCGCTGGCATGCGGATTTTCATCATGTACATTCATAATCCGAAATTTATTTACAATTTCTTAAACCGCACTATCTACCAATGTAACTTTGAATGTATTCTCTTACTTTATTTTAAAGTTCAGGTTTTTGATTTGTCATGATTATATCAAGCACATGCAGTAAAGTTGATGATTTACCTATGTATTTGATCACGTGATATGAATAAAACGTGCTTTCGAGCCATTGGATACTTCGCGGTTTTCAGTTTTTCGTGGTGAGAGACAGCATTGCTAGATTCTAATTGGGCGTTATTTGTAAAAAAAAAATATGTATAAAATAAAGTTAACGTAAGCAAAAGGAGTGGGGCGGAAAGAAGGGGGAAAAAATGTACTTTGAGACCAAAATTTAATTTGAACCATAAAGTGTGAACGATCACGATTTAGAACCGCTTTACATATACACCAATATTGACAAATACAACCGAACGTTCTGTGCAAAGAAAAACAAGAAATGTCTGCAGTTGCCAAGGAAGCTATTTCAAAGATCAGCTGGTCAACCATTATCCAGCAACTTGGATTGGGAGGTAAGACTGCTGTTTCTCTCACTACTTTCAAGAAGAGAAATGATGAGGCTAAAACTGCCTTGTACAACTTAAAGCAGGAGGAAATAGATGTTGATTTTGATGCATACAAATCTAAATTGCACAACGCTAAGATTGTCGATAAGATTCAGGCCGATGTTAAGAGCTTTAAGACTACTAAGACGGATCTGAAGAAACAATTGAACCTTATTTCTGCCTTCCAGACAAAAGCTGTGGAAAATGCCAAAGAAACTGAATCACTGGTGTTGAAAGAGTTGACCGAACTTGAGAAAACTTTGCAAAACATAGAGTCTGCCAGACCATTTGATGAGTTGACAGTTGACGATGTTGTCAAGGCTAGACCAGATGTTGAAGACAAAGTCCAGTACATGTTGGACAACGGTAAAGTTGAGGTTCCAGGCTACAAGGAGAAGTTCGGAAGTCTGGTTATTATGTAATGGAACCTCTCCCTTTATGCTTCAATCTTTAAACCAAGGTTGGGGGTACCGAATTCACCACTCTATTATTCAGTCATTGCTTTATTCTGATCAATACTCTTTATTCAAATGATACAATTCAATCATTCAATATTTATTGCATTTGTAGTTTATTTTGTCTTTATATTTGTTGTATATTCAATTTGTATTCTGATTAGTTTTGAAAAAAAATAATGGTGGGTCCCATAGTTGGTAAATATTTTCTTTTACTATTCAAGACCTTCTCGAAAACAACCGCCGTCTCTATTTCAAAATTTGTGGTCACATTCCTAATCACATTTCTGGGTAATATTGTATCAAATCATGGATACGAATAAAAAACTCTCTCAGCAATTTCTTGATTGCCTAACGGTTGAAAGGACCGAAGATAATGAGCAAACTGCCGAGTTACTCGCCTCCAACTCTCCGAAACAGTTATCAAAAAGTGGATTGGCCGTACTTGGGTTAGATATTACTAATGTGCGTACTAGTATTGGAGGGAGTTTGATTATGGAACTTGTTTCTGCACAGAATAGTAAATCAAGAAAGCCAAAAAATAAGAGATTATCCAAATCAAAAGAGGAGAGTACAGATTTTAATGGCATTGACACAGGTGATATCAAAACTGGGGACATTGTGAAAGTCGATAGTTACTCCCAGTCAGAGGAGAAACATCAGAAATCCAAAAGAAAGTTAAAACATTCTTCAAAAAAGATCGATCAAGAACAATTCAAAGAGGAAAACTTGGACGTGGAAGGTGTGATAATTTCTGTTTCCGAAAAGAAAATCAACGTGGCTGTTAATATCGACCACACAACAAACAGAGGTGCACAATTAGAGGAGAAGATATATCAATTGTATGGTAGTGGCTGCAGAATTTGGATAGTGAAACTTAGTAATGAAATTACTTATAATAGAATGGAATCTACTATGCGTAAACTTTCAGAAATGTCACTCTCGCAAGAAACACAAATCATGCAATTGCTTCTGGGGGAGTCCCAGTTCTCTCCTGTTAAATCTTTTAAAATAGACCATTACTATAATTCTGACCTCAACTCCTCTCAGAAGAAGGCAATTGAGTTCAGTATGTCAAATAATTTAAGCATTATTCATGGACCTCCAGGCACCGGAAAGACAAGCACAATTGTTGAATTAGTTAAACAGCTTATAACATTTAAGAGGTCATCAACTGCCCGCTCTTTTTCTGGGAGAAAAGCTAGTCGGATACTAATTTGTGGTCCATCCAACATATCTGTTGACACAATTCTCGAAAGGTTGTCTGATTTTATATCCAATAATGGTGGCTATGATAAACTTGTTAGAATTGGTCATCCAGCCAGAATTTTGCCACAGATTTTAAAGCATTCTTTGGATATGATAGTTGAAAAAAATTCTCATGAAGTCATTAGGGGAATAATGGAGGATATGGATTCATTGACCAAAAAGTTAAGAAAGGTAAAACATTACAAAGACAGAAGAGAATTATATCAGGAAATGAAAGATTTGAAGAGAGATCTTCGTTCAAGTACGAGAAAGGGATTTAGTGACTCTATCCTAAATGCTGAAGTTGTCGTTGCTACGTTACATGGCTCGTCATCTCAACAATTGGTGAATTGTATCAGAGAGAATGGCGACTTGTTTGATACATTAATTATTGATGAAGTTTCGCAGTCCTTGGAGCCATCATGCTGGATACCGTTGATATATCATAAATCAATAAAGAAGATTATTATTGCTGGTGATAACAAGCAACTTTCACCAACTATTAAAACGAAAAAGAATAAGAAGGTTGCTAAACTTTTAGCTACGACAATGTTCGATCGTTTATTAAAGGTTCAGAAAAGGCCGGAAAACTTTGTTTGCTTTCTTAATGTTCAATATCGTATGAATGAAAAAATTATGAAGTTTCCAAGTGAATCTCTTTACAATAAACGATTGGTTGCGGATTCCTCTGTAAAGGATGGAATCGTGAAAGATTTGTTAAATGATAGACAAGCTGCTGGCGGCAGTGGTGAAAATCCCAACGATAATGATGATGAGGATGATATCAAGGAGCCAATAATATGGTATGATACTGAGGGGGGAAGCTTCCCAGAAATGAGTAGTAATTTTGATGGTTCTATCACTCCTTCAAGGTATAATGATGGTGAATGCTTGGTAGTTTTAAAGCATGTCAAAAGTCTCCTATCCAGAGGAGTTCATCAGGATGAAATTGGAATTATCACACCGTATAGCGCACAAGTTACGAAACTAAGGCAATTGTTTCGATCTGGAACATTGAATTTTGCTGATGATGATGATAGTGATAATGAGAAGAAATATATTGATGAGCAAAGTTTGTTAGACAAAATAGAAATAAGCACAGTAGATGGATTTCAGGGACGCGAGAAGGAAATAATAATTTTATCCTTAGTGAGATCAAATGAGAAACATAATGTGGGATTTCTATCCGATGAGAAAAGATTAAACGTCTCGATTACGAGATGCAAGAAACAGCTATGTGTAGTGGGTGATTTTGATACAATTGGGGGCAGTAAAATACCATTCCTAAAGAAATGGTGTGATTGGTGTGAGAACAACAATGTTGATATTAGGTACGTTGATGACGCCGAAATATACTGATGGCACAATTTATATATATTATCAAATAGTTTCTATAGACAAAGTTGGGCTAAGTTGATGTCCAGAAAGATAATTCTGTGTCTGCAGCTGCGAGCATTTCGTATCTAGGATTACACTTTATCATTCTTGGCAATATCCCTTTACTCAATGAATATTTGTTATTGATAGTGGCAGATGGTGCTAATGTTTTAGATGACGCACCATTCTGAAGATTTTTTAAATTCCATATTAGTATATTGCCATTTCCTGACCCACTTAATGCGTAATCACTGTTTGGTGTCACAGTTAAACATCCAATATCAGGATATTGTCTTTCCGTAAAAGGAATACCTCCAGAAAGATACACGACAAGATCCAAGGTATACGCGTCCAAGACTAAATGTTTTAATTCCGCCGTAGTGACCAATATATACCTGTTATCGTTCGTGAACTGTATACATACCGGAGTTAAGGAGTGTTTTTTTAATACATCCTTGATGTTTTTTGATGCAATAAGTCCAGAAGGAAATTTTTCCATTGATACAAGATTTATTTGATAGTTTTGAATTTCAAGAATTGCCATAACGGTATTACTTGGATCAAGCGCTATTAAAGGTATGGAGTGAAGTCCAAGACTAGCAGTAAATCCCTTCACTCTGAGATCCCAGCATTTAACAGTGCCGTCGATGGAACTAGAATAAAAACTCTCGGATCTTGTACTACTTGTAGAATTTATCAAATTCACAACCTGTGCGTCATGCCCTTTGAAATACCTTATGAATGAATTATCATTTAAATTTAAAAGTCGAAGAATATGATTCTCCTTCGTACTAGCAAAAATACACTTTGTGTGGGAATTGTGAGTGAAAATTGCTTGATCACATCCATATTTCTTCGAAAATATAGACTTAACATGATGGCCTCTGGGCACTTCGTACAATTGCAACGTTTCATCCGTACCTGAGGTAAGAATATACCTCCCTTCATCATCATATGATAATGATGTCAATGGTGTATCTATAATTCCATTTTTAAATACTTTTGAGGGATGAATTGCTTTTAGTGTATCTAAAGTTGTGATTCGTGTAGACAAAGTGTTTTTTGGTCGACTCGTAAAAATCGAATGTTCATCATTGTTTTCCACGAGCGATACTTTTGAACTTAGGGACATTTAAATGGTTAATTTGATAATTGGATTCCACACCTGAAACCTTTGTTCTAGATATAAAGTTGGGTGGGGTGAATAAGGTTATTGATATCTTTTTCCCCGTTTTAAAAGTGCTCGTTCTTTTTTCACTTTTTTTTGATCCAACTTTTTCTTTATACCCCTCCCTTATCTACGGAATCATGTTCATAAAATTGTGCCCCTGAGACTTTGAACAAAATACCCACTTAACTACCTAACGAATTAACAAGTTAAAGCAAATAGCGAAGATCTATCTGTGCAAATTTTGGTTTCTTTTAAAAATGGGTGTACGTTGAATGTATAATTATACAAAGAATATAATAATTTCTCACTCATCATTGCATTACTAACACCATTCCTATAGATGGGAAACTGGATTCACTATACAATAGACTTTTTGATGATCTCCATGATCTTGGCCGGCATCAAGGAGGCGACTGGTTACTCGCTTGCTCTTAATCATATTGCACATACCAAGGATTCTATTGCTGTCTTAGACAAATATTTAGGTCTAGGTGAAAAGCTTTTTGCATGGAGTTGTCGTTGGGCTAAGAATAGCAACTCATTCAAGTTAACGCAAATTCCAGGAAAGAACCAGATAAAAGATGTGATTGATGCATCCAAAAAGTTGGTAAACATCGATTCCAGTGATAGAAAATGAATTGTTTCTAATCTCAATAAGAGCATCCCAATATCAAGTAATCATGGTGTTTCGCTGACTTCCCTTTGCTCACCAAAATATACCTCTTTATATTTATGTCTAATTATGTGTGACAATATTTGATTATACTCCTTTAATCTTTCCATACCACTAAACTGATTCGCACAACCTTTTCTTATTCTTTTTTTTTTACTAAAGGGAATTTTCCCTCTCATTATAATGCCATTATTGACATTTGCGGGGTACAATATATAAAATAGAAAAAGAAAGTAAAATACGTATGGAAGCAAATCAGTGATGAAAAACCACACTAAATAGGTCATACAAGTATTAGCGTGCCTAATCTGCCAATTTGGTCTATATATATGCAGGACTTCTGCCAAACCAGATGGAATCCGAATTGTGCAAAATTCAAAAGCTGGAAAAAAGAATTTATAAGATCACAAAAAAAGGAGAATTGAATGCATTCCATACACATCTGTATTTGTATATCTCATTTCTTACCCTCCTTAGGCTTTTCAGTTTCCTTTGCTGATGCAGAGGCTTCATCTCCCTCCTCCTCTGGAACTAAAACGTTTGCTTTTTCCAGAAGTTCAGAAAGTTCGCCCGAACGGGCCATGCTCATGATGATATCGCAACCACCAACGAATTCATGGTTGACATATAGTTGGGGAATTGTTGGCCAGTCACTATACTCCTTGATTCCGTTTCTAAGTTCTGCATCCTCTAAAACGTTGTAAGCGGCAAATTTTGATGGATCAACACCTTGTTGCCCCAATAACTGAATTGTTGCCCTTGAAAATCCGCAGGCAGGCTTTTCAGGTGTTCCCTTCATGAAAAGGACAACTGGAGCTGAGTGCACGGCATCTTCAATTGCGGCTTTTGTCTCTTTCGACATAAGTCTTGCGAATAATAAGCCATTACCGAAAACGGAATTGACCGCCCCTCTTGCAACTCTTGGACGATTTGAGAATGCTGCGAGTCTTATAAAATTCGATCCAATCATTTCTTGAGCAGTTCGTATGTTTGCCTCCGGAAATTCCGCTATGAGTGGAATTCGTGCTCTATGATGAAATTCATTGCATATGAAAGAGTTCGAGTATTGTTCCTAGCTTCTAATTAGTAATAACGAGCAGTTTTTATATTTTCCAGGACAAGCGTAAACATCTATACACCTTGGTGTTTAATTTTTCTGCAGTCCCCAGAAAAAATTGCACAGGTCCATCGACGTGGTCAAAGGACGAGCCTATCATATCTCGATAAATACTAATTTTAATTGAAGAAGTTTTTTGTAACCAGCCTCTTCTATTTTAGGCGCATTTATTCCGAATGAATCTACCAGCCGGCGATATTGTTAGTGACGGTCTAACTAAATGCAGCGAGTAAGACATCTTAACACCAATATTTTTGAAATTAAGGCGGAAAATCCTACCCGTGCGAGGGGTGGGTTAGGTTCGGTCTTTCCAGTTCAATGTCGCCACTTCATGTTATGAGTAAAAGAATTGTAATCAATAATCTTGCCTTAGTGTGTGGTAAGTTAAAAAAAAAAAAAAAAAAAAAAAGATAAAACGTGAAAACAGAATCCACATGCATATATAGATATATGCTTGTAATTAAAGCCAAAAGAGTATTTGCTAAAGGCTTCGCTTCATAACCTGCTCCGCGTAATTTTTCTTCTATTGTAAAAAATGTTCTTTGCAGATACAAATAAGTAAAAGATTATTGCCGTACACTCCTGTCTATCATTTTCGTACCGTACAAGATGATCAGATCTATTTTATTCCTCTCGTTAATCTGATTGAGGGGGTTTTTAGAAATGTAGAATAAAGGGGCATTTGTTCATTCAATTTGACTAATAAGAGGCCTTTTATTTTTGATATTACTTATCGTATTATTATCACTAATAACATTTGTATACTCCTCAAGTCATCTCCCATTCAAGGATATATACTTTGACATTATTGCTCTTAAAATTATATCCTGAACTTTGTGTATCTTCCAAATGCACCCCGAACAGAACCCCAACTTGCTCTTTCCGAAAGTCATTTTCCTATTTTTAACTTTGTAACTGTTGCTTCAACTGTCGCCATTGTTTTATTTTGCACTTGCGTAATGATGCAGTAACTCACAAAAAAAAAAAAAAAAAAAACGAGTGTAGAAATTTATGTTCACAAACATCCTCCTTCTAGGTGTTTAAACATCACAACTTTTTCACGACTTAGTATTATTACATCTTTATCATCTGCGTTCAAAAATTCACAATATAGTATCAGCAAGTAGGTTTTTTGCTATTTTTACACGCGTTAGCTGTTGAGTATATCAAAGGGGAGTTTATATATCTGTTACAATTCCCCACCGCTTACAATAAGCTCTTTGTTTTTTTTTTATCAGCTATCAATACAATCGAAATTGCTCGATTCTCCTGAGTTTCGGAATCGAAGTATATCCAGAAAGTGGACGAGGACGGATCGCATATATTCATTTAGTATAAATGACGATATTGCCTGATTCATCTACTTGCCAAATAAATCCAAGAAATGTTGAAAAAAGCACAATCTTGTCAATGACAAATACATCATCAACGCAAGCAACTGCTGCTGCGGCTGCCGCTCTCGCTGCTTCAACACCTACATCCAGTGGTAGAAGACCAAGGACTGTCAATTTCACTTTTGGTGGGCCAGTGCCGTCTCAAAATCTTATTCACAAACTATCCTCTGAGTCTTGCTCATCTTCGAAAACAACAAAAGCATTACGGGATTTCCATAAAAAGCAGGACATGCAGAAGGGTGCAGTTCAAGGGAAAGGAGAGTTGAATGATAAGTGGGGCAATGATGTTATCTCATCCCCACTAAACGATGAGGATATCACATTAGATGACCTTTTGAAAGATGATCCTATTAGTGAGTACATTGATAGCATGGAGACGCCTGCTTCCAGCCACAATCGGACAACTGACATCTCCAAAATGAGGCAGAACTATCAGGGTGACATGAGCTTAAAAATTGACGATGTTTTCCGTGGTTCAACGCAAATGTTCCCAAATAATTCGCTTCAAGTACCACAAACCGTATCGATGGCCTCGGATTCAGTGTATTCGAACACTAATTTCAACAGTTCCAATGCTACTTTGGTTGACAAAAAGGCTGTCCCAAGTCCATTACATCTTAGGGGCAATAGCTTCGACATGTCTGATCAAGTTGTTCCTCCTAGTTTTCCCAAAAGTGATGCTTTCGATACTGAGTTAAACGCGCAACCTCAAATATATATGAATGATGAAAGATCCCCTGAGCAATATGCAGTCCCGCCAGCCGGTAGCAGTAACGTTAACCTGCAAGATGGAAATTCGTTAACTGCATTTTCGACTTCTAATGTTTCGCAGCTGGATGGATTTGCAAATCCACTTCAAGTTGATGAATCTATGTTGGCAAGCCCTGGAGATTCTGCTGCACTTTCTAAAAACGGTGTATTCCACAGAAGTTTTTCATCATCAACATCTGCCTCCAATACGTCTCTTTCATCAGCATCTTTCATCCATGGTAGCGGCTTCTTTCAAGGTCCAAGCATGTTCTCTCCTAACTCATCTGCCGTTGGCCTTGAGTTGTCTCCATCTTCTTCGTTGATAGGAATGAATTCAGCATCTCCTATTCACCAGTTACGTCATGTATCCAGTGTTGAAAAGTTTAGGAATCCTAGGAAGAAAGGAACACTTAGAAGACGAATTCGAAGTAGACATCCGTCGGGACGGGAGCAAAGAAAGGTATTATCAGAAAAGCAAATGGCAACGGCTGCAGCTGCAGCTGCAACTACATCTAACCATCAGAATATTCCACGTCGATCAAATGCACCTGCAATGATAACTGCAGCTGCCGCGAATGCCACAAAAAGATATAGAGCTGTTCAGAAGCTTAAGAATACTCAAAAGCAGAATAACAGGTCTATATCGTTCATGTATGTCAAGCCCACTACATCTGGCATGAGTGATGGGCAAAATCACAGTTCAGGGCAAGATGTTTTTTCAACTCCTAGAAAAGAAACACCCAAGAACTGTGGAATGGGACAGGATGTTATTATGTATACACCAAAGAAGTTTGTTAACCATCAAATCTGCCGTCTAAAGACTGTGTCTCCAAAAGAGCTGTCGAATTCTTCAGCTGGAAGATCTGAAAAGGATTCAGATAAAAGTATGTCTTCGTCGAACTCAACCGTTAAATTGCATTCTCCTGACACTCGCAAGAAGACAAGAGTTCCGTTTACAGATAAGAATCCTGACTTTGCAAGTCTTATAGGAAAGTTTCCGAAGAAAGATGAGCAGCCATTCAAGCCAAAAACGTACAATAACATCAATCAAGGATTGCTGGAATTTCAGGTCAATCTTGGAGACCCTCATAGCCAGCACTAGGGTTTTCTTTGCTTTCACTAATCTGAATACATCCTTGTTGCATGCATACATATACCTTAGCTTATAAGCTTATTTTTATGTGATCTTTTGCTCGCTCGTGAGACCATCAAATTGGATAAGATTCATGGGTGATTTCCCCCTTCTGCATTGGATTGTTTGTGTCCTACTATTTTATCTACTTTATTTGTTTTCCAGGGAGAGTATTTCTCTGTCGCAGCATATTTACATGTGTCTTTTATCATTATTGTCATTGTATAAATTAGTTTTTTAATTTTTTCCCTCTCTCTCATTCCTTATATAATCGATCTTTTGATCTTGGCTTGGCCGGTTTTGATACAGTTTTCCTTCCACCTCTTTTTTTTCTCTCTTTATTGCATTATCTATATAACAAAGAAGAAATTAGCCTTGTGAATTATCAGATTCCGTAATGTGACGAATAAATTTCACAGTTTGACAGATTTCTGTGGAATATGTGTTTAATTACGTCAAATATATTTATTTTATTGTCTGTATCGAGAATGCGATCAACTATGACTTCATTCTCTATCGAAGCTTTTTACACAGGTCACTCACTAGTACCGTCAGGAGTATTATTTTTTTCTAGATATTTTTTTTGGGGTTATGTAACAGGTACAATTTGGTTTCTATGTTTGTAGAGTATGCAATAATATGTAATAGCTATAGTAAGGTATGGGCGCTTGGTAGGACATAAAGAAGAACTGAGAGGAGTAGAAAAAAAAATAAAAAAATAAAAAAAAACGGTTTTGAAATATTGTGAAGGTCAGGAATGCAGCGAAGCTGTTTCTAAGATTCATCGTATCTGAATCCCCCCTCTATTATTAGCATTCTTTTTTCCCTTCACATTAACAAAAACTTTCTTCATACTTCGGAGCTTGCCTATCTGTCTAACTATGTCCGTCATCTAATGCTAACAAAGTTTCGCGAACTTCCTTCGCTTTCTTCTCAGCAGACTAAATTTTGTTCCTTCAGCATAGCTTTGTTCGGATACATCGCCAATCTTATATAAGAAACTTCCTCGCTTATAAACCCGCTTTGTTTTCCCTCGCTATTTCTCTATTTTTTTTTTACGTTATCCTCGCTGTGCCCCTTGTTATTTTTACTTACATATATTTTTCGTTCAACACACAGAATCATCTTCATCCTTACAGTCATAAACAGCATCCTCCTGACTTAACACATTATCACAAACATATCTGGGAGATTAAATTTTGCTCATCATACATAAATATATATATATATGTATGTATAATACCTGCTCCTGTGTTCAGTTTGAAACCATATCATCTACTCCGGGATTACATTACTTATATAATCACGAGTCTGTTTACTCTCTCTCTTTGCTGTCATTTTTTAACCAGATCGTCAAAGATCGTTCACAACGCTAACATTGGATCACCCACCAATCATTAAAAGGTTCACAGGTTGTTAACCACACAAAGCATAGAAACGGGTCATTGCTTCGCACATAACAACTTTTCTATCAATCAATCTTACGCTGGTCAATTTTATACGATACCCACAAAATCGTTCGAACGCACTTTGTCTGTCTGGTCTCGCTCAAATTTACTTCAGAATTTATAACAGACACCGAATTAAAGCATAATGGCATCTTCAAATGCAGGGAACGCGTTTGTGAATAGCAGTTCGGCACTACCGCAACAATCTAAGCAGTCGAGTAACTCTCCAGATGCAAGTGTGTCACATGCGCATCATGACAAAAAAGGAAGTAGGGGAAAAGGTTCAGGGACGGATTTTGTGAAAAAGCTTTTTCAGATGCTTGAAGAAAACACATTTGGAAGTATTGTTCACTGGTCTGAGTCCGGTGATTCCTTTATTATAGCGGATACCAACGAATTCACAAAAAAGGTACTACCGAGCTACTTTAAGCATAGCAATTTTGCTAGTTTCGTGCGACAGTTGAATAAGTACGATTTCCACAAGGTGAAGTTTTCGCATGATGTTAAACAGAGGTATAAGCTTGATAATGTTTGGGAATTCAAGCATCCGCAGTTCTCGAGGCATAATAAGGCGGCTCTAAATAGTATCAAAAGAAAGGCGCCTGTTAAAAGAGAGGTAGAAAATGGCATTCTGCTGACCTCCAGAAGCAGTTTTGTGTCCATTAACCAATTTCGAACGTTGCAGGATCGTTTGGATTTCATCGAAAGAGACAACCGCACACTCCGAGATCAACTTCAGAAATACCTGTCACAGCTTACATCTTTGCACGGAAAGTATAACAGCTTAGTTGCGACTCTGTTGACTTCCAGAACCATCAATGAATCTTTTGCCAGTGCCATTTCCACGCTAGCCAAAGCTTTATCCCAGATGGGTGTGCAATTACCGCCGCTAAATCTTCCATTTGCATCTCCTCTTGCCCCTTCCCAGTCTCCGGCATCGAGCGGATCTCCGGTAACTCAACAGGCCACTCAGCCCGCCAGAAAACGACAGAGACGATCTAGCCGACGTGGACAACAGCATAAAGTACGAAAAGCTGATCAGCCCATGCCGTTGCCATTGGCACCATTATCTCCAAAAAGAAGACGGCAAAGACTGCTGGCACGTCCAAAGGGCTCGTCTTTGCATGTTCTTCTTGTTGAGGACGATGATGTTTGCATCCAACTTTGCAAGAAGTTTTTGGTCAAGTATGGATGCACTGTTGTGGTTGTCAAAGACGGGTTGGCGGCAATCAGTGCCGTTGAGAAGGTGAAGTTCGATCTTGTGCTCATGGACATTGTGATGCCAAACTTAGATGGTGCATCTGCAACAGCTGTGATACGATCCTTCGATAGCGATACGCCGATAATTGCTATGACGGGAAATTATCAAAAGGAAGACTTGATGACCTATTTGTCCCATGGTATGACAGATATTTTGGCCAAGCCATTTACAAAGTTGGATCTTTACATGATTCTGGAAAAGCACCAGATGGGCGGTAAGTTGAAGAATGCTGACGGTAATGGTGTCGGGCCTGTTGACGTTGGTGGAGAGCAGACTGCTGCAGGGAACGGTATCATAAATGTGCATTCTCTGAATACTGGTAACACTGCAGTCAATACAACTGTAAGTGGAGGACTTACATTACAACAACCTCCACCTCAGCCTGCTGTTTCTGACGCTGTAAGTGCTGCACCCAATACCAATAGAAATTCTGTCAGTACTAGTCATCCAGGAAACGAACAGGCTGCACAGGCTGACATGCTATTAAATGTGCCGCCTACAGAATCATTGATGCCAGAAAGGCTTATCAATGATTCCTCGAGTACTAGCAAGGTCATGAAGGTCAATGAGGATGATATTCTGCCATCTGGCTTGATTAATGGTATTGATAGTGGTGGAGTTTCAATCATGGATAATACTTTGGCCTCAGGAAAGACAGATGTGTATCAATCGCAGTCCAAACCATCCAATTTCATGTGAATAAGGGGAAAAGATGGATAATATATATGATTTGATTGTTAGTATTTCGTGCATTTTCTATTTTTTCTTTTGCCGTACGAATTATAGGATATCTGGGCTTTTTTCATGGGATGTTGTATTAGGTGTATCTTGTTTTTTTGTTGCGTTCTTTTTTTCTCTCAATTGTGTCAACGGCTGCACATTACGGTATTATGTTTGTTATATTTGACCACAACTCGTTTATAAAAAATAATGCATCTAGGTTTAACTGTCTATTGATTTCATCTGTATCCGGTATGTAGTGAAATATCGGTACGCATCTTGTTTAACGTCAGGTGTCCAATAAACTCCGGGATTTTACTTCTTTTTTTCAAAATATTGTCATATCTATTAGTTCAGCCCGGGTCCCCGCATTTTTTTAGTAGTAAATTTATGGACTTGCCTGATACTGCATTAAACTCCACCCGTTCAAAGAAAAAACAGACTGGCCACACTTTTTTTTTTTTCAATCCAGTAGTCAACGAGTAATCGAGTAATTATCAGGCCGCCAAATAAATCATTCTTACATCTCTACTCTTAACACAAAATAAGAATAATCAACTAGAGGCTCTTTAGAAAATACATCACACAACCCATAAGCATGTTTTCGAATACTTCCAGACTTCTAGCCAAAAGGGCTTCGAAATTTGTCTTATCGCGTAGATTTAACTCGACTCTTACTCTTATAGAGACGACGGGACCAAATGTTACCCCAGCTTCGTTGTCTACATTAACTGCAGCAGTCAAAGTTGGAAATCCAATAACAGCTCTTCTCTTAGGTCCGGAATCGGAAGTGGCTGGAAAGCAAATTGCTGCTGTCGAAGGTGTTGACAAAATTCTCATCTCTAAGTCCGATAAATACGCACACCTTCTTCCAGAGGAGGTTTCACCTTTGGTTGCCAATATTTTGAAGAGTTCCGACTACACAAACTTTTTTGTTCCAGCATCTACAGCGGGCAAGGGTATTTTGCCTAGAGTTGGTGCCCTATTAGACGTCCAGCCTGTTTCAGAAATCACCAAAGTTGTTTCACCTGACACATTTGTCAGACCAACATATGCAGGAAATGCTATTCTCACGGTCAAATGTAAGGATAAAGTTAAGTTAGCATCTGTAAGGTCTTCTGCATTTGTCCCCATCGAAAGGAAGAGTGAAAAAATCTCTGATATAAAGGAGATTTCATATGTGGAATCCGGAAATAAAACACAATATGTGTCTGAGCAATTGATCAAGTCAGAAAGGCCTGAACTTGATTCTGCAAAGATAGTCGTTTCAGGGGGTAGAGGACTCAAAGATAAGGAGCATTTCGATCAGTTGCTGTATCCTCTAGCCGATAAATTGCACGCTGCACTTGGCGCTTCTAGGGCTGCAGTTGATGCCGATTTCTGCGATAATTCCCTACAGGTTGGTCAAACTGGTAAGGTTGTGGCACCAAATTTGTATCTTGCAGTCGGAATATCCGGTGCTATTCAGCATCTTGCCGGAATGAAGGATTCGAAGGTCATTGTTGCCATCAATAAGGATGAAGAAGCCCCTATATTTAAGATTGCTGATGTTGGAATGGTTGGTGACCTCTTTAAGATCGTTCCAGAGTTGACCGAAAAGTTGTAATTTATTAATGTAGGGTGTATTTAGATTGATTCCAGATTATTCACCTATATATTTTAAGTCCTTTTTAAAATAAGGCAAAAAAATAAAATAAAGTGAAACGAGGTAGCATTAAATTAACACAGTAAGTAGCAAAAAAGGAAAGAGGATTTCTCATCGTCAACAAAAAATAAGCGCCCGATTAACAAGTATTTAAAAGTTCTGTCAATTTCCTTCCTTCTCGAAATATTTATAATTTTTTCCTATACTTTTATTACAGTTTGGATACCATACGTGATAGTACTCCTTACTCAGTCATTAAAATACATTTGATAAGACAAATTTGCAAAATGGCGTACGACAAATCTAAAGAAATGGAACAGCAGGCATGGGTTGCTGAAAAATACAATAACAGACCTGCTTTGGCTGCATTAACAGGTTTAATTGCTTCTTTCCCTATTCCAAAAGTTTTTGCATCCAATGCCGTCCCATTGCTCATGTGGAGAGAAAAACGTCAAGAAAGAAGAGTTTTATCTAGAATGGGAAAAAGTGGTAATTAGCAACAAACTAGCTTTAATCCAGATTTATAATTATTAGCGAAAGGAAGAACCATCGCGGTCTTCGAAAAAAAAGGAGAATCCTAGTTTTATATGAATACACAGTGAATTGAAAATACATCCATAATTATCGTTTAGTTGTAGCAAACTGTTATTATGGCTTAGCAAGCAGACGCTTTGACATTATCAATGCCATCTTTGTCCCTTGAGAACTTATTTTATCATGATGCCCCCAGGTTTCTGTAACGATTTGATCTGCGTTTTTCTCCCCTAACTCCAACCTCTTGAATATATTACTTTGTGAATGTGTCTTTTTTGCTTCATGATGCTTTTCTTCGTCCGGTTCGCTCAGTTCATCGTTTCCTTGAGAATCACTGTCATAAACATCGACTTTTTCAGAACCAAGTCTACATAATTCTTTAAAACTATCAGGAAATTCCATTTTGCCGTTATCATGATTCTTAAGCGGTGTTTGAATTTCACTAAATGTTGAATCACACTCACTACCTATTTCATCCCTGGAGAAATTTGAAAGTGGCGGCGTCAGAAGCTGCTTGATTTTTAAAATAGGCGTTTCAAATGTTCTATCAACGTGTAGATTTGGTCTCTTTGTCCTTTCATGAGGTGACACTCCTTTTGAAATTTGATTGGTATTATTCTTAGGGGGTCTGCACAATGGGCTGAGAGGCATTGAAAATGGATTTTTTTGTGCATGCACACAAATCAAAGGCGATTTGAATTTACCTTTGCTATCATGTAAGCCGACTGGATGTATCCTTTGGGTATGTTTTCTGATGCCTTTCGTTTGTCGTTTTCGACAATACCCTAAATGTTTATGACTAATCGGGGTGGGGGGTATTTGGTTCAAACTTGAATAGTTGGGCTTTTTAATCATGTGAGCAACGGTGTTAACATCATGAGCATTCATCTGGTGAAATTGACCGGATATATCCCGTTCATATACTCCTAACAGAGAATCAATCGTAATCCAGACGGCTTCAAACTTTAAAGTTCTCTGGTCCTTGAAGCGTTCATATCTGTTCCAAAAATCTTCGTATACCAATATCTTATCATCGTCATATAATATAAGCTTCTTGTTTATCTTGAATAACCTTAATGTACCATCGTTCCATATTTTTGTCCTTTTCTGGACATCAGAAGTGTATAACACTTGATATTCTGCATACTCCGAATGCTTAAGTAAATTTTCAAGTCTTTGCGTACCATCCTCCGGTGACATTTGATCCCAAGTTAAAGCTATTTAAAGGCGATGGGTTAAGTGGTTTAACTAAAAAAAAGCATGTATTGTTAATGTAAGTGTCCTGGAGAAAGGGACGTTGACCTGCTTGGACCGATCAGATATTTTCTTATTTATCTTTTTTTTTTTTTTATATCTTCCTCACGCACACCCATATCAAAAATATGGCAATTTTTACTTCTACAAATAAAAACAGGCCAAGAGTACACGCTAAGAAAAAGGATTGAATCGATAACATAAAAAATAATATAAAACGATCTTAACAACAATCCATCCTTTAAGGGACGTTGAAAAGCGAGAAGTTTCTCACGATGTTTGGACCGTACTCCTCGTAATCTTGCTTTGTATGACAATAACTTCTGAACTCAGATGTTTGGGCCAACAAAGAGCCTCCAAACCAAACAGCATTTTTCTGGCGCTTGTGAGAAATAACTTGCACCTGCACACCACTGGACTTTGCACCGCTTAATCTTTCGTTTGCAGAAACTCTTCTGTGGACAATACCCTTAAGATCTCTCTGGAGACGGCGACCGAAATCTTTGAACATCGTCGAACCTCCACTAAGAACAATATTTCTGTATAGGTTTCTCCTCACATCAATTGGAGAGGCTTGTATAACAGAATCAACAATCTCGGGAAGCGGCGTGAGGAAATCTGATGATGCAATTTCTGGGTTGAAAAAGATTTCAGGGGCCAAGAATCTTTCATAGCCCACATCGATCGGGAGTTTTCTGCCATTAACCGTATCGATTATGTATTTAGCAAACATCTCCGGATTGTTATCATACTTTGCAAACTCCTTTACAATATCAGGGCAAACGTAACAAAACTTCTGCTTTATTTCCTCAGCCGTCTTCAATGAGGAATCTGGTTCGCCTCGTTCTCTTAGCATGGTTTGAATAAAGCTAGTTATATCTCTTCCAGCCAAAGGAATATTTTTAATAGCTGAGCCAATAACGTAACCTTCAGCAACAGGTATAACGTGGGTAACACCATCACCGGAATCGATAACAGTTCCTGTTAAAGTCCTATCTGTAACCTTAGCTGAAGTCCAAGAAGCTGCAAGTGCCAACACTGCTTGAACCGCAATGTATAAACCTGCGCAATTAAATGACTCAAACATAATCTCAGCTGTATTCTCCCTGTTTTCAGGTGGATTCAATGGTGGTTCGGTAAGCAAAAAATAGTGATCCTCAGGCTCACATTTAAGGTACTTGAAAATGGATGTTTCCCAGAATCTTTCCATTTGATCCCAGTTATCAATCTGTCCATGTCTAACTGGATAATGTAGCGAGTATCCTGGTCCCTTAGCCGCCTCCAATGCCTCATCACCAATGTAAAAGTCCAAATCGCCCATATCCCTCTTGATTGATGAAAGAGCAGGAGCTCTAGTTGTACCAAAAGTGCCTGAGCCACCAATTAGATTGTTTCCAGAGCCTGAGGAAGTACCACCACCTAAAAATGTTGGCTTTGGAGCATTGCTTGCCTTTCCAGAAGATCCAGGTGCTCGTGTTGCAATTGCTGTGGGAAAGACCCATGAAGGAGAATCGTTTCCGGCAAATCCAAGTTTGGTCATACCGGTACCATTGTCTGCAAAGAAAAGTATAATATGTTAGTACATATGTTCCTGCATGAGAGATATCATAATTAAAAACAATTAATATGTTTGAAGGCCAAAACTAAGCATGCTACTTACCCATGACAACAGCAGGTGTATTGATACTAGCCATTGTTGTTACTGAATGTAATTTCCAACTTTAAATAAACAAAAAAAATTAAAATCACAAAGGTGGCCTTATGCCCAATTGAATTTAGGCAGTATCCTGTTGATGTGGATATATATCCTTTAGTGAATGCCTTAACTCCAATCAATTGAGCAGCTAATTTGGATGTTACGTTTCTTTCGCTGTCCGTAGATGCCTGCGTTTTTTCCCGTTTTCTTCCCTATTAGAATGAACTAAAAAAATCCAGAAAGTATGACATACATCTGTACACCTAAATTCAAACAGCAACTAATAGACGCGCCAATCGACGAAGTTGGACTTTTATTTTTGAACATTGTCATGCTCGCCCGTCTTTTTTCCGGCGCTTGCTTGTTCGGAATTGCGTGAAAAAAAAAACTGGTTACGGAACAACTTTTAGAGCGTCGGACTTAGTATGTGAACGGTAACTAAGATCTGGATGTCACGAAGTTAAAAGAAATCCGCATATGCGTATTTATCTCTTCAATTAATAAGCCGCTCATTACTGGCCAAAAAAAATCCGCTAATAGCTAATATTTACTTGCACATTAACCTGCCTGTCTATTTTTAATCTATACATACTCTAATGTAAATGGTCGAATACGCACCGATCGAAATTAAAAGGGCGGTGTTTGAAGGAGAACCGGAGCCCGTACCATTCCTAGAAAGCAAAAAAAAAAAATCAAATATAATATTATTCGGTTGTTAGGGAAAATGTGAGTCAACAAATTGCTACTTTGCGGAAATTGGTAAGCAAATGCATAAAAGTATGGAACCGAAAAAAAAAAAAATGAAATAATGTAGTTCAATAGGAGGCAGATAGAGTAGGAAAAGTTCTTAAGCCAAGCGGAAGATTAGTAAAGCAAGTGAAACCCGTAATACTTCAGAATTGTGGAGAGAAAGAAAAATGGAAGAAAAGTTTTGTACAGAGCGATACATGTGAATAGATGACTCTGAACCCCGCTTATTGTTTCTCCTCATCAGGCAAAAAACGGGACCGGGGAAATTCTGTTCACAATTTGGATCAATCTTTTATTGGCGCACCACATTAGTTCATTTGAGGGAGGTGCATATATATATATATAAGTTGGGAGGCATTCCATATTTATTTGGTATTCGTGGCCAATTTAACTTCAATCTGCCATGAACTTTTTTTTTCTTTCTTCTTCTTTTTTCACTGTTACCTCGAATAATTTCTTTTCCCATCTATATTCTTAGTTCTTAATCGTCGTTTGCTTGTTATCGTTTCGATTGGAGCAAATTAATATAATCTAGTGATATCAACACCATGTCATCATCATTAGCTCAACTTAAAGCCGCTGGTACCGTTGTCGTTGCAGACACCGGAGATTTCGAGTCAATTGCCAAGTATCAGCCACAGGACTCGACCACAAATCCATCATTGATCCTTGCCGCCACCAAGCAGCCGAAATACGCAAAATTGATCGATATTGCCGTTGACTATGCTAAAAAGAACGCTACAGGACCACAGGAGCAAGCTTCAGTTGCTCTTGATAGATTGTTGGTGGAGTTTGGTACTAAGATTTTGAGCATTGTTCCTGGAAGAGTGTCTACTGAGGTGGATGCCAGACTCTCATTCAACAAGGAGGCCACTATAAAGAAAGCATTGTCGATCATAAAGCTTTACGAAGCACAGGGCATTGACAAGGAGAGGGTTTTGATCAAGATTGCTTCTACCTGGGAAGGAATTCAGGCCGCAAAGGAATTGGAAGCAAAGCATCATGTGCATTGCAACTTAACATTGCTATTCTCACAGGTTCAAGCCATTGCCTGTGCTGAAGCAGGTGTCACATTGATCTCTCCATTCGTGGGAAGAATTTTGGACTGGTATAAGGCCAAAACTGGAAAGACTTATGATTCCACAACTGATCCAGGTGTCAGTTCCGTGAAAAGTATTTTCAACTATTACAAGAAATTCGGTTACAAGACCATTGTTATGGGTGCGTCATTCAGAAATGTTGGTGAGATAGAAGCACTGGCTGGAGTGGACTACTTAACCATTTCTCCTAAACTTTTGGAACAACTCTCTAATTCCACAAGTGGTGTTCCAAAGCAGTTGGATGCCGAAAAGGCTCAGGCTTTGGATTTGAAGAAGGAAACTCTTATAAATGATGAAGCTAAATTCAGATTCTTGCTCAACGAGGATGCAATGGCCACTGAAAAATTGTCGGAAGGTATCAGAAAGTTTTCAGCTGACTGTGTTACTTTGTACAACCAATTGCTCGAAAAGGTTTCCGCATGAATGGTTGAAATATATTTTTGTAATTTATAACTGAAAGATCTTTTATGTCTGTGATGCTTGTGTTATACTTGTCGTATACGTGTATAATAGGTTGCATGCTGATTATGAAAGGGAGGGTGAGGGTAAACTATTTTTATTTTTTTCACCCTTACCTCGAAAGAAGAATAAATAAATAGCAGAACACTAGTTCTGAAAATCTACTTTTTTTTTCCTGCCTCGCTTAATCAATAGAAGTCTCGCATTTCTTATCGTTACCTCCCACTGTAAAAAGCACTCTCGAACCGTTGCATGTTTACCTCTGCTAAGAAATTATCTTTTTTTTTGTTCATTTTCATCGATTAAAGAAAGCTGTCTTTATTTTACTTGTCATCTGACAGTTTGCCTTTTCTAGCTACTTTCATTTTACTGTCTAAATCACTGCAAACATATGTCGACGCAAGTGAATTCAACAATTCCTGCTGGTGGAGACAGAGTCTTCATCAATGCAGGAACGCCAGTTGATAATTATACATTGAACGAGATATTTAAAGATTTGCAATCGAAAGATGAAATAGGGAGAGAAAAAGCTGCCGAGAACTTGAAGGAGCATCTAGTCACAATTTCGAGGGATATATCATCAACGGACCAGCTTTCTGTTTACAACAATTTCATAAACAAGAGGATCTTCAATCTCATAAATAGTTCTGATACAAATGCTCAGCTTGGTGGCACACAGGCAATAAATGCAATGGTGGATCTTATTACAAATGCCACCGGAAATCCGGCGCTACCACAGTTAGCCCTAAGTACAACTGCCGAGCAGAATTCAAATATGATCACTAGATATGCCAGTTACTTGAGAAGGCTCTTATCATCGAAAAACATGACTGTTATGAAAGCAGCAATATCAACATTGGGTAACCTGGCCATTCCTGGAAGTTCCCTTACTGGTGATTTTGTCGAATTCGAGACTAAAAAATCTTTAGAGTGGTTTGTGTCCGAAAAGGTTGAAGGTAAACGACATGCTGCCGTTCTTATACTTAGTTCGTTGGCTTTCAATGCTCCTACACTGTTATACCCCTACATCAGAGATGTGCTTGGCAATATTTGGATTGGCCTAAGAGATCCATTAGCAGCAATGAGAGAGGATACTGCATTATGCCTTCGTAATTGTCTTACTATAGTTTACGAGAGAGACGCCGAACTTAGAAATTACTGGTTTACCAAACTATATGGAGAGGCATTAAGTGTTTTTAAGAGTATTTCTGCTTCTACGAACAACAATTTAAATGGTTCAGCTGATGCTTTTTCCATGGCACCTCGATTATCTTTAAATGCTTTGAGTAGTCCTCCTGAATTTATTCATGGTTCTCTTTTATGCTACAGGGAATTGATACTTCAGGGAACATCAGTGCTTTCTTCAAAGATAGATGAGATATATGAGACAGTAATGAGTGTTAAAGATAATCGTTCTCCTAATGTTCGAAAGGAATTCGCAAATATTATGCCTAAATTGGCCCACTATGATAGGATACGGTTTGTTGACAAGTATATGCATCGGGTGCTGTTGTATTACATATCGCAGTTGAAAGTTGGCAAGGATAGATCCTTTATATTGGTGAGTATTGGTGATATTGCCATTGAGGCCAAAAACAATATTGTCAATTACCTTGATGGTATCGTGCTTGAAAGCGTGCGGGACGGACTTTCAACAAAGACGTCAAAATCCAAACACCAAATAACGACAGCATGTTTTTATTGTATTGCGAAGCTTGCTATTGCATTAGGCCTACCGTTGACTAAGTTTGTCAACGGTTATCATCTTTTGACTCTAATATTAAACTCACCCTTAAGTGACAGCATGCTGAGCGTGCTAAAGATATTTATAGAGTATCTTCCTTCCTTGGAACCGATCATCAATGCTAAACTCATAAGCAAGATCAGTTTTACCCTATGTGGATATAACTTTGAGCATCCCGGTTGTCCTGGATTTAAACCATTGATGGATCCTCGGAAAGCATACAATTATCGCAGACATATGATCTCTAAGGAGGGTGGCTCATTGCTAAGGACCAATTCATTGGATAAATCTTTAGCAGAGCTTGCATCATTACCAAAAACCGGAATTTATGATGATTCGGACATTGTGGTAATTCTTCAAGCGCTTAAAGCTTTAAGGTTCTTCAACTTTAAAAGTTACAACCTGACCGATTTTGTGCGCCATGTGGTTACATATTATATTAGTCATGATAATCCTGAGATTCGCTTGAAGTCTTCGTTAACTTCCTCTGAAATATACATGCGCAGCAATATCTGCCTTGAAAGTTCTTCAATCTCTTTAGCGGCAGTCCATGATGTCTTGAGTAGGCTTTTGACAATTTGCATCACAGACCCTGTTGCAGATGTTCGTCTTTCTGTTCTTCAAAGTTTAGGGGGTAAGTTTGATCCACAATTGTCACAAGAGCAAAGCGTGCGTTTACTTTTCATGGCAATGAACGATGAGAAATTTGAGATTCGGAAGGCAGCATTCAAACTTGTGAGTAGGTTAACATTTGTCAACCCTGCGTATGTTGTTCCTCCGTTAAGAAAAACGCTAATTCAACTTTTGACGACACTCAACTATTCTGGTCAAAGCATAAAAAGAAAGGAGGAGACCGCAATTCTTATATCTATTTTGGTCTCTAGTACTGGCGAACTCACCAAGCCATATTTGAATCAAATTATGGAAGCCTTGACACCTAGGGCGAAGGATACAAGTTCATCTGTCGCATCGGCATCAATTGCTGCTATTGGTGAAATGTCGAAGGTTGGTGGAACGGAAATGATACAATTCACGCAAAAGCTTATACCTATATTGCTGGACACTTTTCGAGACCAGAGTTTGGGATACAAGAGAGATGTGGCATTGAAGACATTGGGCCAGTTTGCTGGTGCTTCCGGTTATGTCATCAAACCCTTGATAGATTATCCACAACTTCTTGGCTTACTTGTGAATATTCTCAAATCTGATTCCTCAATTTCTACACGGAGGGAAACCGTCAAATTGATAGGAATCTTAGGTGCATTAGATCCTTATAAATATAGAGAAGTTGAAAGAGATGGGCAGGATTCTCAAACGTTAGCAGAGCAGAATGCTCCATCCATTGATATGGAACTTCTCATGAAAGGTAAATCACCATCAAATGAAGATTATTACCCTACCGTTGTGATTACTACACTTTTGAATATTTTGAACGATCCCTCATTGAGTAATCATCACCCAGCAGTGACCCAAGCCATTATGTGGGTCTTCAAGATATTGGGAATAAAGTGTGTTTCATATCTGGATAAGGTTATCCCCGGATATGTATCAGTCATGCATTCTTGCTCGCATTCTCTGTTGCTAACTTACTTCAAAGAACTCAATGAGTTGGTTAGAATAGTGAAATTAAACATCAGACCATACTTGAAACAAATATTCGGCCTCGTGAAGGAGTTTTTCGTTTATCCGGACCTTCAAATAATCATATTAGATCTCATTGAACAATTATCCAAAGCTCTAGATGAAGAATTTAAAAACTATGTGCTTGATGTAGTGACGATGCTTATAGACTTACTTTCAAGCAATCATTCTTCCAATGTTGAATCAGAATTGAAGGTTCTCAAAGCATTCTTGGTTTTTGGAGACAACATAGAGCCATATGCACACCTTATCATACCTCAACTAGTTAGACTATTTCAGGCCACACCTTCTAATTTAAGCCTCGCTGCAATAGAGACAGTTGGTAAATTATCAAAAGTTATCAACCTAACCGACTTTGCCTCTGAAATTATTCAGCCTTTACTTAGATTAATTGCGAATGCAGGTAGCAATTCCATTAAAGATGCCTCCGTGAAGACTATTTGTTGCATGATGATTCAAATGGGACAGGATTTTAATGTTTTTATTCCAGTTGTCAGTTCCGTTCTCGTTGCAAATGGATTGCAGTATCACCTATTTGATCAGCTATCCCAGAAATTACTAAAAGGTGAACCGTTGCCTGTTGGCCTTGCGATCTACCCAGAGGAAAAATCTAGCAAGGAAAAGAATTCCGAGCCACAAGTATCGCCTGCAAAGCTTCCTGTGAATCCACATGCCTTGCGGAATGCTTGGGAATGCAGTACTAAACGTACGAAGGAAGATTGGCAAGAGTGGATGCGAAAGTTGAGTATTGAGATGCTAAAGGAATCATCATCTCCTTCGTTGAGAGCTTGTTCTTCATTGGCGATCGTGTATCCCCCGTTGGCAAAAGCACTTTTTAACTGTGCATTCACTAGTTGTTGGAATGAACTTCATATACAATATCAAGGTGAATTGGCTCAAGCTTTATGTATTGCATTATCATCACCCAACAGCTCACCTGAAATTCACCAGACTTTGTTGAATTTAACAGAGTACTTAGAGCATGATGAAAAGTCCTTACCAATTAGAATTCAAACCTTGAGTCAGTATGCACAAAGAAGTCACGCTTATGCTAAGGCACTTCATTATAAAGAGCTTGAATTTATTCAAGAGCCATCAACGCCGACAATCGAGTCGTTGATCAGTATTAATAACCAGCTTCAGCAAACTGACGCTGCAGTGGGAATTTTGAAGTATGCCCAGGAACATCATGGTCTGCAGTTGAAAGAAACGTGCTTTGAGAAGTTACAAAGATGGGATGAAGCTCTTGCTGCATATAACCGCAGAGAAAAGGAAGAACCGGATTCTTCTGAAATTTTGATGGGTAAAATGAGATGCTTCCATGCTCTTGGAGAATGGGATGACTTGAGTCACTTAGCTGAAAAGAAGTGGGGACCTTCATCCAATGATATGAAAAGAGCGATTGCTCCGTTGGCTGCTGCTGCTTCTTGGGGTCTTGGCCAGTGGGAAAAGATGGGAATGTATATTGGAGCTATGAAGTCGGAATCACCAGATAAGGCCTTTTTCAATGCTGTTTTATCTCTTCATAACAACAATTTTGAGGAGGCTGCCAAGCAGATTTCGAAGGCCAGGGACTTGCTTGTTACTGAAATTACGGCTCTTGTTAGCGAGTCTTATAATAGAGCTTACGGTGTGGTTGTTAGAGTTCAGATGTTGGCTGAGTTGGAGGAAATCATTACATATAAGCGTCTTCCTCCTGATTCCGATGAAAGAGCACACATCCGAGAAACATGGAATACCAGATTGTTTGGTTGTCAAAAGAATGTCGACATTTGGCAGAGAATGTTAAAGGTGAGAGCGTTAGTTGTTAAGCCGAAAAAGGATATGGATGTTTGGATTAAATTTGCTAATCTTTGCAGAAAGAGTGGACGTCTTGGTTTATCAGAAAAAACGTTGAATTTACTTTTAGATGATGAATTACCTGGTCAACAAGCTTCTAAAGCTCCGCCACAAGTCGTTTATGCACAATTAAAGTATATTTGGGCTAGGGGCCAGAAGAGAGATGCTTTAAATCACCTTATTGATTTTACCTCTAAGCTATCTAGGGATTTGGGTGTTAACGAGAATGAGGCTATCAATCAGCCCCTTCCTACAGCAGCTCCCGGTGCTACCGAAAGTATAGTTAAGTATACAAAGTTGCTAGCTAGGTGTTACCTAAAGCAGGGTGAATGGAAGACTTCAATAAACTCAAGTTGGAGAGAGAACGAGGCTTCTGGAATACTTGGTTCATTTTTATTGGCCACTCACTTTGATTCTAAATGGTACAAAGCTTGGCATAATTGGGCTTTGACGAACTTCGAAGTTATTCCTGCTGATTCTAAGAGATTAAATAACTATGATGAGAATACCCAGCAGCAGCATAAATCTGACGTCAACTTGGATATTGTTGTTCATTATGTCGTTCCGGCAGTGAAGGGATTTTTCCATTCTATTGCTTTATCTTCTTCGAGTCCGTTACAGGATACCTTGAGACTCTTAACTTTGTGGCTCAACTTTGGTGGTATTAAGGAAGTTGCTGAAGCGATGGAAGATGGATTCGAAATGGTAAAAATTGACACATGGTTAGATGTTGTTCCTCAGTTGATTTCCAGAATAAATCAACCTGATCCTGTTGTGAGCAAATCTTTGTTAAGTCTCCTAGCAAAATTGGGAAGAGCACATCCACAGGCTTTGATATTTCCGCTAACTGTGGCCATCAAATCTGAAAGTTTGTCAAGACAGCGGGCTGCTTTAAGTACTATCGAAAGAATGAGGCAACATTCTCCTAAACTCGTTGATCAGGCAGATTTGGTGAGTAACGAGTTGATTCGTGTTTCTGTTCTCTGGCATGAAATGTGGTATGAAGGGTTAGATGATGCTTCGAGAGCTTACTTCGGGGAGCATAATGTTGAGAAAATGCTCACCATTTTGGAACCCTTGCATCACACATTGGAAAAGGGTCCAGAGACCATTAGAGAGGCTTCGTTTGTCAACTCTTTTGGGAAAGATTTGGGAGAGGCCTGGCAATGGCTTGAAAACTTTAAGAAAACTCGTGATGTTGCCTATTTGAATCAAGCCTGGGACTTGTATTACGCAGTTTTCAGGAAGATTTCTAGGCAGTTACCACAGCTTCAAAGTATGAACTTACAACACGTTTCTCCTAAATTGTTGGCCGCTCGTGATCTTGAACTAGCAGTTCCTGGAACATATGTTGCAGGCAAACCGGTTATTTGTATCTCTAAATTTGAGCCTATTCTTTCAGTGATTACTTCTAAGCAGAGACCAAGAAGATTTTCGATTATCGGAAGTAATGGAAAGAAATGGCAATACTTGTTGAAAGGTCACGAGGATATTCGTCAGGATAGTTTAGTTATGCAACTATTTGGGCTTGTTAATACTTTATTGGTTAATGATCCTGAATGTTTCAAGAGGCATCTTGATATTCAACGATTTTCAGCTATTCCTCTTTCTCCTTATGCAGGTTTGTTGGGTTGGGTTCCAAACGCCGACACTCTCCATGTTTTGATAAAAGAGTATAGAGAGCCAAGAAAGATCTACCTTGATGTTGAACACAGAATTATGTTACAGATGTCGCCTGACTACGATACTTTGATGCTACTAGAAAAAGTTGAGGTGTTTACTTATGCCCTTGATATAACACGTGGTCAAGATTTGTACAAGGTTTTATGGTTTAAGTCTAAATCATCGGAAGCATGGCTTGACAGGCGTACGACTTATACCAGATCGTTAGCTGTGATGTCTATGGTTGGATACATCTTAGGTTTGGGCGATAGGCATCCATCTAATTTAATGATGGACAGAATTACAGGAAAGATTGTTCATATTGATTTTGGTGACTGCTTTGAATCCGCAATTCTAAGAGAGAAATATCCAGAGAAGGTTCCGTTCCGTTTAACCAGAATGTTGAGTTATGCTATGGAGGTTAGTGGAATTGAGGGTTCGTTTAGAATCACAAGTGAAAATGTTATGCGGGTGCTTCGTGATAACAAGGAATCTCTTCTTGCAATATTGGAGGCATTTGCTTATGATCCGTTGATTAACTGGGGTTTTGACTTTCCTATTCGCCAGATTATTGAAAATTCTGGCCATCACTTGCCAAACGCTAATTACAACGAGCTTTTAAGAAGTGGCCAAATTTCAGAGGAGAAGGCTAAGCAGATGTCTGCACAGTATGAAAATGAAGTCAGAAATGCCAGAGCAGCATTTGTGCTAAACAGAATTAATGACAAGCTCATTGGTAATGACTTTAAGAGATTCAAAGACCTGGATGTTAAAACCCAAGTTGATAAGCTCATACAACAGGCTACTTCGGTTGAGAATCTATGTCAGCACTACATTGGATGGTGTTCTTTCTGGTAATGTTTCAATTGTATTATATAAATTTCGAAATTTGGATGACATTAGACATTTTAAAAATTAATTATTATGTGGTATTGTAGTAATATGCAATATTATCTTATTTCTCCGATAGTTCATGAATCCAATATTCTAAAACTTTATGATTCCTAGGATCACCAATTGATAAAGAGTCGTCGAAATATTTTGACTGCAAGACATTTTCGATTTGGAGTTCCTTCAAGCACCTTTTCCGGTCCTCCTGAGTTATCTTTTTAGCTTCAAATCTAGCGCATGTTTTGGCTATTAGCTGACCAACTATCTCCCCGATTTGACTGCCTATTGGATAACCTTCGTCAAAACCTTGTTGAAGACTTAGCTCTCGAGCTTTAGTAATACCATCAAGGTACCCCTGCTTTTCATGCTTCCGTTTCAAAGACTGAATGCTGAGATTGTCTTTTTCTTCATTTCTATCAATACTGGGCGTGTTATCATCTCGATTAGAAATATTATCCTCATCCTCAGAAATCCAGACATCACTGTCTTCATTGTTATCATTATCCTCACATTTATTTCCGCTCTGCATCTTTGTGTTCTCTCTCTAAACAGTTGTACTCCATTAGAAATTATTATAATGTGCAAGCTTGACGTCAGCGATCAGGTTATACAGGAGGTAAAGCTTACTAATTGAAAGAAGAAATTGATTATGTGTAAGGGTGTATGTACAGTAAGTCGGTCCGGAAACTTCCTCTAAATTCTAGGCTTATTTCCTTCCATCCCTAGTAAGTGTGGAGTTGAATATCCTTTCATAATGGCATACTGCTTCTGTATTACACATGTTTTACTACTTAATTGAAATAATTGTATTTTTTGCTCATTTCGTCAAACCGTTGCCAAGCAGAATCCTTTGCCTCTCGATCTTTTTTTATTCGCTCAGAAATATCGCCAGCCGCATCACGTAATACTTTTCCTCTACCATTTTCAGGGTTGAAAAGATCTTCAAATTGTCTTAGTGTATCTGATTTAAATAAGCATTCAAGCTCCATTCTTAATCTTTTTGTCAGCTGAATTTTTTCCTGGAATCCCGTCTTTTGAATCCACCCCTCTTGAACAGGAAGTCTTCTTTTTCTGAAAGTAACTATGGTGGTTTCATTCTTTGTTAGCATCTCTACTACTCTTCACTTTTACAACATTCAAAAGATGCATGCTATTAATTTTATACCTAAGAGTATATTTACGCTATGTGAGGTTCTCTTGCATTTTATATGAGAACTGTCCTTTGGCGCTTAAATCGAGGATTAGCCTAGATCGGAAGCAGAAATTGCCAAATTTAACGAACGCAAGTTTTGCGCGAGTTCATTAGGTAACCGGAGAATTCTTGGTTCTAAATAATTTGCCTAAGCTATTGATGCGTAAGTTAAATTTTTTTTTTTTTTGTACCTCCCTCCTAACCAATTTAAGTTAATTTGATCCTCTCCCTCTACCTCTTGGTACAATAAGTTCGAGTTTTATTACAATAAAACTGTATCTTGTATATCATAGCAAAAATAATCTAACGACGGCTTTTTCTACTAGGGGTAAATATAAAATACAGAAGTGTATTTTGAAATTTATTACAGTGCAGAAGACAAGTGTGCTCTTTCAGTTTTTACGGCCCACCCAAAACAGCTAGCACCCCCAAATTCAATCGAATCCATAAAAGCGAAATGTCTCAACAGGATGTTATTACACAGGTGCCAAATGGTGCTACTGCAGGCCAACAAATGATGACTCAAGATGATATTGATGACTATAATACAGTCATACAGATGAATTTAAGAGGTGAGATGTTTACTATAACAAGAGATGATTTGATGGCATTACCGGAGAGTGTCTTGCTTTGTCTTTTTCCGAACGGTGTCTTTGTTGACAAGGATGGAAACGTGATTACAAACTTAACAGAGGACGATATTGTTTATGTGAACTTTTCGCCTGTATGTTTTCAATATATTTGCAGGGTGTTTGATAGTGCGGTTCGAGACTTGCAAATTCTGGAGCAGCAGCAAACAACCCCTAAGAGGCAAACTTACGATATTAATGATCCAACTATCTTAAGCGATAAGCCATCGATAATCTGCTTGAGAGAGGATCTGGATTATTACTGTATACCGCCAATGCGTCAGGTCACAAGCCAACAGATGCGCCAAATAAAATTGATGGTTGGTCAGAAACTTGTGAAAAACACTAAGATCTTTGATGGCTTGGGATATAAGCCAGGAAAGCAGCTCAAACCAGCCGAACAGCATTTAATGGATATGCTTTGCTCTTCGGGATTCTCGGTGAGCGATGATTGGGGACATCGATCTCTTGAGCCTGGAAAAACGGTTATCTTCTCTTTGACGCTGGTTCGTCTTAACAATAACCTTTCTACAGCACCTTCAAGTGGTCCTGATTCCCCTAATCTTAATCCCGTTTCTTCTGTAAGTTCTGTGGCAAGCACAGAGAAAAGAAGATCACGTTTCAGCACCCTAGCTCATGCTGTTTCTCGAGCAAGCTCTAGAACCAGAAGAGATAAATTCAATTCTAATGCTACAAAGCTACTTCTTTTCTGGAGGAAGCCAGCCAGGAAGTGTTGGTGGGCCGATGTTCGGGAAGATGTTGACATTTCTGAATTGGGTTTAAAAGATGCGCAAGGAAAAGATTTGGGAATAACAAGCATCAAAGTCCATATTCGTCGGGTCTGGACTCTGGAGTTATCCATTATAGGCGTTCAATGATGTCAGATTTGGGATTCGGGAGTTCATCAATGTAAGAACATGTGTTATTCGCTGACAAAAGAAAAGAAAGATAAAAGGAGGAAATTGAAAATTGAAAAATTTAATGCAAGTTGTGGTTGCTTACAGATTTAGGATAGGAAGAAAGATCACTTTGCGACCAGGATGGTTGAGCCCCGTAATTTTCATTATGGTTCAGTTCTATTTTATTGAAATATCTACCTGTATATGTCAATGTATTTTATTACTTATCTGTCCTCCGAAAAATTCAATGCGTATATGTAAATTTGTTGTGCCCTGAAAAATGCCTTTGTATACGAAGGAATGATAATAAATATCATCATAAGATACGTACGGTCAGAAGGAAAGTGGTTGGGGTATCTGTAATTTACTATGTTACACGTGACTTGGCATAATCCCTATCGGCAATTAGTCCGATGAAAAAAAAGCGCGAGAACCTTTTTAAGTGGCACAAACAATATGTGTCTCGAGGTAGTGTTTCGGGTTCCGTACTAAGCATTGTACCCATGTATATTAAACTGTAAGTAAAGATGAGTACTACAATGTATGAAAAATGATGATTTGGTCTAAGTTGAGCTTCAATTCAAATCAACAATGTGGATCCAGGATGCTTCCTTTGAAAAAGCCCACCCCGTTTCCTTCCAAGTAAGTGGCTTTACCGGCTAGTGCGAATTAAGACAGTTCAGGATTTTTTTTGGTGTCGCACTTTTTTCGGTTGTTTGCACACTCCTAATTGGCTCTCTATATATAGTTGGGATTCTGCCCCATATTGTGTCAGATGACTCCAATGTTTTACAGTGTTCCAGCTGCTTTACTTTCTTGTCAACATAGGATTCTGTTTGTTTTCAGTAAATAAAAATAGGCAGGCCTTTTTTTTTTGAAGCATCAATCATAATGTTCAGAACTATACCCAAGAGACTATTTTCCACAATCCGTCCGCTTCAGTTGTCGTATCAGACCAGCTTCAAACCAATGTTGGCTGAGAAGGGATTTGCTGGAGCAGTCGGAAACACACCTTTGATCAAACTTAACAAGTTGAGTAAAGAGACTGGAAGAAATATTTTCGGTAAAGCCGAGTGGATGAATCCAGGTGGATCTGTCAAGGATAGAGCTGCTTTGTGGCTTATTGAAAGAGCAGAAGAGAGAGGATGGATCAAGCCTGGTGGAACCATTGTTGAAGGTACTGCCGGTAACACTGGTATTGGTTTGGCTCATATCTGTCGTGCCAAGGGTTACAAATGTGTTATTTTCTTGAATAACATTCAGGCTCCTGCTAAGATCGAGACCCTTCAGCTTTTGGGTGCTGAGGTTCATGCTGTTCCTCCTGAACCATTCACTTCTCCAAAGAACTTTAACCACCTTGCTGCCAAGTATGCAAAGGAGCATGACAACTGTTACTACACAGATCAGTTTGAGAACTTCGATAACTACAAGGCACACATGGAGTCCACAGGTCCAGAGATTTACCAGCAGCTTAACGGAAAGGTTGGAGCCTTCACTTGCTCTTTGGGATCCGGTGGTACTTATGCCGGTGTCAGTGAGTACTTAAAGGGTGTTGATCCATCGATTAAATCGTTCGTCGCTGAGCCATATGGTTCCAGTGTGTACGCCTTCATCAAGACTAAAGGTAAATCTACTGAGTGGACCGGTAGTTCGTTCACCGAGGGTATCGGTCAGCACAGAATTACCGGAAATGCCCGTCATGGTGCTCAGTTCGCTGATGACGCTTTCTTGATTCCAGATAACGAGGTCATCTCTATGTTGTACAGACTTATCGATGATGAGGGTATTTTCGTCGGAAGTACTGCTGCATTGAATGTTGTTGCTGCTGTTAGAGCTGCTAAGCTGGTTCCTCCTGGCTCTAATGTCGCTACCATTTTCACTGATTCTGCCCACAAATATGCTAGCAGATTCTTCAGTAAGAAGTGGTTGAAGGCTCAGAACCTTTATGAGGACATTCCACCTGAACTAAGAAAGTATGCTGCTTTGGATTAAGGAAGGCCAGGTAACTTGAGGTTTGTCGTTACGTAGACATTAATAACATATTTTTACACGAGCGGATGTTAACTTTGGAACTGTATTTTAATAAATGCTAATTTGTTTCTTTTTAGCAACCTAAACAAAAAAAGAGAAAATGAAATGTTTCTTTCCTGGTAATATTCGGCGTACTTTCCTTGCCTCATTCTAGTTCGAATCCTTCACAGTTATTTATTGCAATCTCCATTTTGTTTCTAAACTCTACCTCGGATTCATAATCTGACAGGCACAATTCATTGAAGCAAGTGTGCGAAGTTGGTAATCTCGAACATCCCCTTTCAGCGCTTATCCTGGATATTTTAAAATGTAGTGATGGTAACCCTGTTGCTGGCAATCTATATGTTCCCGTAACAAAAAATAGTATTTTCTTTTGAACTTCCGGGACACAACTATCAAAGTAATGCCAGAACCAGCTGATCACTTTGTCGTTGCTCTCAAAGCCTTTGTATCTGGTAATTGATCTCATCATCATCGTATCAATAGCACCTTCATTGGAATCCCCAATTAATATCTGCTCAATTTCTTTCGGAGTAAATAATGATAGTGCATTTCCACCAACAACATTGTAGAAACCCCGTTGAAAGGAATCAAACCGGCTTTTGCAAATATCACTCAAGAAAAAGTTCAAATACCTTTCCACGTACTCATATTTATTCGTATCATTCACTAAGACGTTAGAACCATTGGATATAAGTTCACGAGTAATCAATTGACCTTCAACATCTTTAAATGAGACCTCAAAATATATTGAAAGCTCCTCCACATTTTCTAGTAAAAGTAATTTCTTCAACCCTTCTCCTGCATTCTGATCGAGTTGTGTGAAGTCATCCAAAGTTACCTTATGTCCCAGAAGTTTTTTATAAAGAGCTCTCGGAAGCTTCAGATCCAGGATCGTTGAATTATAAATTGCCAATCCTAAAACTGCACCCACTAGATAATATAGTTCTTCATTATTAACAGTTGATATTGAAAAGTAGCAAAGGTTAGAAGGATTATAATACGAAAAAAGCTTTTTAGATGGATCAAAAAGCTCTTTTGTGAGTAATAAAAACCATTCTTTTTTCAATCCGCCACCGTCAACACCCGGCTCGTTAACAAACTCAATTTTCAACGACTTTTTGAAATCATGTCGGTGCTCCTTAATAGATCTCAATGAATCTTCAGTAATAAATGATCTTCGAACACGAATCTTAAAGTAAATATCAAAAGGTAATTTTTTGTTGACAGATCTAATAAATGCCTCCTCGGTCTTTCTTTCCATTTTTCTCTTTGCTTCGTGTTCCAAAATTGTGATCTTTGCTCCTAATGAAATTAGAAATGGATATCGACAAAATGTGAACGACGGTTTTTTTAGAGTAGCGCCATCATCAGACACAATATTTAGATACGCACTATTTGACTCCGCCCTAAGATAGTCCATCATTAGTAAAGAAACATCATTATTCTTTGCAACCTCTTTCTCATGCTTGTCATTGTTTTTACTGAATTGCCATGAATCAAAGTCCTGTTTCACGTTAATATAATCAACGAGATTGTTGTAAAAAATTGCCTCTGGAACCTTCCCATGCGTTTGGTTCGCGCAAAAAAATAATGATAGAACTGTTGCAGCAGTACGTAGATGCCATTCATCACAATACTGTTGAAGTTTAAGTTTTACAACATGATCATCGTCTAATTTTTCACTGTGATTATTTCCATCCCTTTCAGCAATTGCTTCATTTGATGTGGCCAAACGACGTCCCGATAATGAAATAAAAAGGGGAATACGAATGGAAAGTCCAAAATCCGAACTCTTCGAAGTTGGTCGCACAAAGTGAGCTCTTAGAGTCTTCTTGTAGTTAATATCATCAGTAGCATAAGGATTCTTGAAACTGGATGAAGATATTGAATTGCTGCTGTAGATTTCGTAATTTATGCATCTTGTCAACTGGAAAGTAATATATAAATTAAGAATTTCGATTTTGCGAATGAAAAGGGAATCCGGTAAGTGAGACCACCAATGTGAAAAGTATCGAGTGCATTTATGATCAAAATGAGCGCTGATACCTATTATTCGTTTGAGAATATCATATGAAATTGACTTTATTAGAAGTTCCGGCTCTGTACATTTGTCCAAAGACGTTTGTGATTGAGAATTCTGATCATTTGTGCCTATCAATGAATCTGCCAAAGTTGGTAACTCCATCAAGATTAAAAGCCATCGGATAGTCTGAACATCATTTTCTTGAGGTGGATGTCTAAGAAGAATGGAAGCTGCTTTTAGAAGACTAATCATGGGTCTTGTAGTTGGCAGCGATTGTAACACGGAATAAAATGCATGGAGCTCATTGAAATTCAGATTAGCCGAATAGTATGAGCAATTTCCTGATTGTGTCAATTTAAACGATTGGTTGAGACATTTATGTGAAGAAAATGATAGAAATAGAAAGTTCTCCAACGAGCTTAATTTATTTTCTTCAGCGCCAAAAGTACCTTTCCCGTTTGATTGTAGATCCTCGTAGTCCTTGATGTACTTGTTTAGAGTGCTTAATGAGAGTTCTGGTAATGATACCGCACTATTTTTACATATATCAACGCATTCATTAATATTTTCTTCAATCATGTAACTTGTTTGGCACACCATACATCGAATCCTAGGAACGTCAGATGGATACCGTAAAACTGTGCCACAACATTTGCAAACACCTGTGTGGAAATCTGTATTATTCTGTCGTAGTCGTCTTCTTAACGATGATTTTTGATTCAACGATAAAGGATTCAAGTCTGAATTATTGGCTTCATGCCAAATGGGACCGTTCTTCTGTCGTAACGATGGTGACCTCTTTTGTGAAGATGATGATTGCTTCTTCCTTACTATCCTTGAAAACCAACCGGAATGGTGTTGCTCGCCAGGAGTAGTATATCCCTTTTGGGCCATCTTGACATCCAATTAATGTCTCAATTTGTCAGGGCTTTATTGACAATCTTCAAATGAAAAGTAGTATGAGATAGTTTTATCTTGAAGGAAGCGTTCCATTGCTTGAAAGGAATAGATGGCTTGGCTTTCAAGAAACAATAAAAATAAAAATAAAAATAAAAATTAAATATCAGCACCAGCGTTAAAAATAGAATGTGTGTGTGCATCAAAGGAGTACAGTGAAAACTACAAGCGGGCAACGATGGTAACAACTGAGTACAAAAATAATCTCCTGTAATGAAAGGAAAAAACTGCCTATGCATAAACTGATGAATGAACTTGGAATCTTTTCCTTAGGATTTGACTTCCTTTAATGATGATCATAGCAATCAGTCCGAACCTAGAAGAATGCTTACCCATTCATTCCGCGAGATTAAGAAAGACAAAAGGGGCGGGGTGGTGGACTATCATACGTCGATCGACTTCCAAATGAATACCAGCTTTAGCGAGCGGGACAAATTTCTGTATCTCAGAGCAAATGCCGAAACAAAAAAAAAGTGATCAAACGGTCCGATATGGCATTGAGCTAAATACTGCGGTGGAAGGAACGGAACAGTTGATGCAACGCGATAAAGGGAACAATTTTTTTAAGGTGTCCCCGGCATTAAATTTGTGGATCAAATAATTGTTGAATCACGGTTGTATTGATCCTTTTCGTAATTCAAGTGCAAACGAAGTTTTTTTTTTTATTGTGATGGTGTTCTAGGATACAGACAGGTCATTTCAAAACAATATACAGCAACCATCCCATTACCCTTTATAAAACTGAGCCGTCTACTACATTATGTACGTACCTTCATTAATCCCACAAATGGAACTGAAAGTTCCGCTTTCCAATAATGCCAATTTGCTTAAGTCACAGCTTGCGATCCAATTTACATATAGTGGAGCACGAAAAAGTGATTCCGTGCACCTTAATAATTTGTAGAGATCGTGCTTGACCCGAAGATCATTGCTCCTTTTAATTAATGTTGTCTTTCGTTGAATCCTACAAGTACTACGGTGCAACTTACGACTAGCTCTTAAGTTAGTGAAGAATGCATTCTTTTTCTTTTTGACAAGTGAGTATTCGTCACGGAGGACATTAATGGTTGCAGCTGCTTCTCTGATCGGAAAAACTGTATAAGCTTAAATTATCGAAATGAGAATTGAGTGGTCATTGATTTATTCCAGATGCAATGCATCAAGAAATTCTATGGAATGGATTTTTTACACAGGACATATATTTGAGTATTTTCCTTAATATTTTTAATCACTTCCACGATTCAATGTTTGCTGCATCCGTTATAGCTCTGTCCCATGTGTGGCATTGTTTGATGCATTTTTTTTTTCTTCTATGAAAAAAAAAAGCGCGTTCATGTGTTTTGATTCCCTATACTGGAATTTTGTAAATAGTTTGAAACAAAAAAAAAACGCGCTTGCTTCCCACTTTTTTCCCTTCTTTGATTTCACACGTTTCCGTTTATACCAACCATCGCACTCTATAGTTGAAGCACTAATAAGGGCGCATCCTTATCTATCTAGGCTTTTCCCTTCTTTTTTTCCCCCACCCTCCCAGTATAATAAACTTGCTTTCTAACTTCAGCTTTACTCTTCTATCTCTTGATTAAACTTTCTTTCCGTTAGCGTTTCGGGTCTACTATAAGAGCTCATTTTCCGTCGCAAAATTTTCACATCGGTGCAAAATCAAATAGCTATATCCTTTCGCAGATTCCCAGTACACTGAAGTCCGGGATACCAAGTTCACCTTGTTGAACATTATAACTATAATCAACGACAAGCATTGCTTTTCGGGTTCAACGAGAGCCAACAGCATACGAAAAATTTATATAAGTTCAATTCATAGCAGAGGTGTGCTTGCTATCGAAGTCTGAAGTATCAATTTTGCTATACTTTTGTGGATTTCAATCAAATTTTGTTCTGACAATGTCGCAGAATTTTAAACTTATTCCTGGTCCAGAGATTCCAAGTCCGAATGCAACTTTTGTCTTCAAGACGCCACCACGTTCAACCCCTAGCTCTGCTGAAAGGGGAGAGAAGAATATTACGGATCTCAACTCGGAAAACTTTTTGAACCAGGGTTTGCTCTCTCCAGAGCTTTCGTCCCCCCAGCTAGATGATATTCGTCATATTACTTCAACACCTTTATCTCAATTTCTGCAAAGCGGTGTCAATTATCCTGCATCTTCACAAAGGCAAAGAATAACTAACGCTGAACGAGGTTCGCCAAAAGATCATAATAACCAAGTTATGCCCAAGCAAATAGTTAATAATTTAGACGCATTTCGGTCATCCGCTACAAATTTACAGACTGCGGGTTCAAACACGCGTGCTTCTAATTATCTCCAACAGAATACAACACAGAAAAATTTCTTGAATAAGCAGAAGAGTATACCATTTTCGACTAAATCCTTTAGCCATCCACATCAAACGCGCGAATTAAGGAAATGTGATAGATCAACAAGGAAATGTGATGGAAAGAAAAGGAGTGCTCCACAACATATGGAGAAATCAAGCAAAAGATCTAGAAGAGTGAAAGCGCCTGCAAACTTTAAGGTCCCCCGTCCTGAAGAACTCCCTCCTGTTATTTATGAGTTCGATGATAAGCCACCGTTCTCATATGCCACGTTAATTGGAATGGCTCTTCTTCGATCACCGACGAGAAAGCTCACTTTATCTCAAATATATCACTGGATATATTCCCATTTTCATTATTACCGCAAGGGTGAGGTGGGCTGGCAAAACTCTATTCGTCATAATTTGTCATTGAATGAATCGTTTGAGAAAGCTGAAAAATCCAAAGATGGAAAGGGGCATTATTGGAGAGTGGTGTCCGGATTTGAGTATCAGTTTTGTCATGTGCAGCAAACAAGAAAATTGAGTACTGCTGAGGCCAAGAGCAAACGCTGTAAAGCGAAAAAGGCCCCTCAAGAACTACAGTCAGTTTTGCCAACAATAGCGTCCTTACATATGACTAACGATACTGGACCCGTGAGTGTATCTACAACCCCAACCCATGATCAAATATCAAAAACTCCCCGTACCATCTCCTCGCAAGCGCGTACCCCAAGAACTCTTGCTTTCCCTGCTGACAGCTTAGGCAGCGCATACAAGCAATCTATTACATCTCCCGATGGTTCATCCGCACAAGATTCCCCGCGAGCATTACCCTTTACGTCCTCTTTTAATTGTAAATCCACGTTTGAGGTGTCGCCGCTGCCAAATGCAGCTTATAGTGGACCTCTTTGGGAGCCGCTGACGCCAAAGAAGAATAAACCGGATGGAAAGGAAAATCAACAGGTTGATGAGTGTCTAGCCCCAAATTTCAAGACGCCGTTAAACAGTATGCAGACTCCTCTGATAAATATTGGCTCCTCATCTGTTATCCGCAAGCTTTGGACGTCTCCATCTTACCTAGATGATTTCTATACCTCTCCAATTGTTAACAATGAGACTTCGGATAATGTTTCCGTTTACAAAACGATTTATGGATCTCCTCTTGTAATTAAGAGTGAGCGCACAAAAGTTAAGAATCAACGGTTGCAGACAGATGTTCCGGCAATACAAATTTCTGGTACTCCTAAGGATGTAACTCCAAATGTGGATATAAAGAGAAAGGAGCCTTCAATACGTTCTCCAACCTCAACCATCAATGGATATACTACGAACCAGATATTTGGGATTGACATCGGTGTCATAAATCATGATGAAGATCGATTGAAGTAGTGTTTCGATAATTATTTCTATCTAGATCAGAATTCAGATAGTGCAGTGCATACCGTGGTTAGGTCCAACCTAACTGAATTAATATTAGTGCTTGGTGCGATCTTAATGTTGTGTTCCTTGGCAATTGTTCTTTATTTTTATTCTTCGAGCTCGTGAGTATCGCTTTCTTTTTTCTACATTGCTTTACGTAACAATTTGCTTTATCTTTTTGTTTGTGTTTCGTTTTGGTTTTCACCCGAACGCTTTCCATATAGGTGAAATACGCCCAACTTTATATACTTAACTATCCCGAATAACCTTTCCCGCACTGTATCAGTTATGCCAGAAAATAGTCACATGAACTTATGATGTATGCAGTATGGGTCTTCTAGGTATGTGGCTTTGGAAATTGAGACATTTTTAAAAGTACTCAAGCTCGCAAGAATCGATCCGCCCACAAAGCAACTTATTTTTCTATCGGGAGATGCATATATCTTCATCTTTACTGATTTATTAATTTTCAGTAACTCGTTCAATAGTCGTGTGCCGAAATTCTTAAAAAGTGTTGAACCACCACTTAAAACGATATTTTCAAAGAGCTTTCCACGAAGATCTGTATCTGTCTTTGTTATAGCCCAATAAATAGCATCCTGCACAGGTATATCCTCAAATCCTGCAGCTTCCGGTTCAAATAGCAACTCGCACGGTCGAGAAAGAGCCGGTTCACTTATCTTTATCACCTTGTCATCAGGTAGCTTAAACTCTCGAGCCTTAGCCGTTGAGTCATACATCAAAAAGTCGTTGATTCGCGTTTTCCCTTCATGTGAATCACCAACACCGTTTATGTTTGTATCCGGTAAAACAAAGCCCAACCTTTCCTTCATGCTTCTAACAATTTCAAACTCAGACGAAGAGCTCATGCAATAACCTGATCTCAAGAGTTCTAGTTGTAGATAGCGTGTGATATCTCTCCCCCCTATATTCATCCTCTTTATGGATCCTGGAATTGAAAAGCCCTCGTATACCGGAGCAATCGTTGTCACTCCATCTCCACAATCAACTACTGTACCCGAAGTTCTTCCTGTGGAGTATAAGGAAAGAACAGCTGGCATTGCAATATGAATTGTTGGAAAGTTAAACGTCTCGAATAATGTTTCACACATTTTTGTGCGATTAGACCGTGGATTCAATGGTTCTTCAGTTATTGACAATGGATGTTCTTCTGCTTTACAATCTAGCCTTGTTATGACCTCGTTCCATATGTCTTCCATATCATTCCAATTTGTAACAACACCATGTGAGATGGGATACCGTAACCTTAAAAGGCCCCTCAGTTTCTGTGCTTTGCTTCCTATAAAAGTGTCATTTTCGGAAATTGATGACGGCATTACTTTTGTGTATTTCGGCGACCCTATTATATTTGAGTAATTAATCTTTGGACGATCATCACCCGCAAAACCTGCCCTAATATTGCCGGATCCATTGTCTATGACTATGGGCTGATTGTATAATGTATCAGACATCCTAATATATCTATGCCCAATTTTAATGTTTATAGGCCACCTTTATTGTTCATAGCAAATGGTCATTAAACGATTAAGTAAATCAAATTTGACTGGTCTTTTTTTTTGATGATGTCCCAACTCAAATTTATATAAACTGAAAATGTAAATAGAACGCCGGATTTAATAATCGCGAGGGAACAAAAAAGGTAAGTGTAAGAAGCAGGTACGCGAAGGGTAAAAAAATTAAAAAAAAATAAAGATAAAAATTTACGACCGTGCATCTCGCTCGTCTCCTTTACAAAAAAGGTAATAGTGTCTGAAGACTGTTATATTAATGTACACCTTACATTCAAATCAAAATAGGAATGCTCAGATACAGTAGTATCTATCACCAAAGTCACCAACACCAGGAATAACGTATTTACGTTCATTTAATCCCTGGTCGATCATTCCGGTGACAACCTTCACCTTTGAATACTTTTCCCTAAACATAGCAATTCCTTCGGGACTTGCAAGAACATTCAAAAAAATAATTCTGTCCTCAGGAACACCTCTCTTCTTCAAAACATCAATAGCCATAGCTGCAGATCCACCAGTAGCAAGTAATGGATCCAAAAGTAGCACATACCTCTCAGAAATGTCAGTTGGAAGTTTCACGTAGAACAGCTTAGGAAGAGCTGTCTCCTCGTCTCTCTGAATTAAAATTTTTCCAAGTCTGACAGATCTGCAGCAGTCTCTCAAACCCTTTTCCATTGACTCACCAGCTCTAATGATAGAGACACCACATATCTTACCTTGGAAGTCTGCTCCTTCATATGTAGACTCTGTTGGAGTAACAACAGTTTTAGGCTTGATTGGAAGTTGATTCAAACCTTCCTCCACAAGTAAACGGATGATACGGTTTGAATAAAAAATGAAATCGGCACGCTTCGTGTTCTTATCACGAATTATACTGTTTTGAAGAAATAAAATAGGAAGTTAGTATAGAAGCTTTTGAAGAACGATAAAATAATTATCATTGTCATTGCTTACGTATAAAGACATTTCAACTGATTGGTCTGTCTCAACCTGATAATGTTCTTGTAAACTTCACTCATATTGATGTATCCGTTAATTTATTCTAATTTTGTTGAAGAAATAAATAAGAAAAAGGGGAAAAAATATGGACTTATAATTTTATGAAATGATTGCGTTAGTTGTGTTTTTAAGTAAAGGATAAGAACCGATTAAAGAATTTTTCTTATCTTCGAATAAAACGGTCGCTGTCAGAAATGGTAGAAAAAAAATAGTGAAAAAATTTTTCGGATATGAAATATTCGCTCGGCCGATTAAATAAATGGCTACCCCAGGCAAGATAACCGAGGGTTGTTTGTTCACTAGGTAGTTCACACGATATATCCAAACGGTAACCGTAGGAAATAAGGGTGGGGCGCGCGAATTCATTATCACCCCAGCTTACTTTGTGATAACTGCCGATAAGGCTACGAAGTATTTCAAAACTAAACGATCTTTAATTTCAAAAAAAAAGTGGTACTTATATTATTAATTCAACAATTATTCGGCACACAGGATATCGCTTTACAAAGATAATGCAATACAATAAAGGTCGTCCAATTAACATAAGAACTTATTTTTTATCAACCAGGCCCGAACATCGTTGCTATCTCTTTTGACCCAGGCAGCGTTAGTCTTGATAGATTCTAAAGCCTGAGCAAGACCCCGATTATATTCCATAGTGTTTTTACCATCAAAGAAATTCTTCACCATACGGTATTGTTCCATCTTGCCAAAGCCTCTAGTGCATATATTAACAACCGAATTGAGCATAGAAAATCCTGATGGTAATATTGTACGTAAAGTTTTCCAATTTCTGGTCATCCATTTAAATGCCACCTCAGTACCAACTTTACTTCGACTCATAGCACTAAGTGGGAGAGGTATATCTTGTATTCTAACAGTTCCGTTCAGCAACAAACTCAGAACATTCTCTAAAATATTCGGGTCATGAAAAGCACCCATACTCTTAAGAGCCATTGACCGCTCATCAGGAGATCGTGAATTTTTGTAAATAGCCAATAGCTGGTTGAATTCTTCTTCCCCACCATGGGAGGCCACACAACGAAAAATAGTAGATTTCACGTCAGGATAAATAGCATTTTTATCTCCAGCAACGTAATCCGCAAATATCTTGTTTGAAGCAGATATAATGACTTCGTCTTCAGATGACGTAGCAGCATCAAATAAAAGGCTCTTCAACTTCAGCTCCAAATAAGAGTCATCTCTGCTAAATTTCCATCCTACCGTATGGAACTTTTCTGACACTAAACTAAGAGTTGCCGCGTTAAGTGCATTAATTACCTTCCTATCTTCAAACTTCCAGGCATTACTGACGGCAGCTAATTCTGAAAGCATGGTATCCCAGACGATATAGGAGGATTCTAATTTCCAATCAGAAATCAACGTAAGAAACGTCGATGTCTTAATGTATCCTGATATTGATAAAGCACCTGAATCGGCGACAAGTCCAATTCTATCCTCAACAGAAAGTTTTGACGCTGAGCATCCGAGTTTTTCCCACCTTTGAGGCTCATAGTTAACACGGTAAACACCATTAGTGTTCCCGTTAATTTTAAGGAATGAACCTGTTTTCACAGAAAGTTTCGACGATCTGCTTTTTACAATAATGGAATTATCAATACTGTTCTCGGTCCTTAAACCAATAAATATTGGGAATAGTGCTTTATCATCCTCTGATCTAACATCACCGGCCCTAATAAATCTGTGTTGCTCAATAGAAATATTACCATCTTCTTCCTTAACTGTAACAAGAGGGTATCCAACACACTCCGTCCAAATTTTCATAATGGTTTCAACGTCCTTTCCGGAAACCTGAGAAAGAGCATTCCAAAGAGCACTTGTCTTTGCATTGGACCATGCATGTTTCTTTAAGTACAAAGACACACCTTTTATAAAATTAGCATCACCTAGCCAATCAGCCAACATTCTAAGAACGGCAGGTCCCTTTTGATAACAAATGGAATCAAAAATTTGGCTAACTTCATTGGCACGCTTTATTTTAATCTCAATTGGATGAGAGGACCTCAAGCTGTCCATTCGAAGTGCCCCTTGAAGTGACTTGCCAACAAATTTTTCCCAAATTCTCCATTCAGGGTGAAAGTGATCACAACATTTCCACGACATATATGTAGCAAATGATTCGTTTAACCATAGCGAGTCCCAGAAATCAAGGGTGCAATAATTACCAAACCATTGATGTGCTAGCTCATGATTAACAGTCTCGGCAATTCTAAACTCTACATCGATCGTCGATTTTCCCTTCTCATACAACAAGTCTATCATATCAAATGTGATAAGGCCCCAATTCTCCATACCGCCATAGCAGTCATAAATACCAACCATATCCATCTTAGGAAGCGGATACTTAATATCGAAGCACCGTTCGTAGTATTCCAATGCGTGTGCTGCCAATTCGACTGCATACCGGCCTTTGATCTCCTGACCAGGCGTAGTGTAAACTTTAACGGGAACATCTCTAAATTTGTATTTAGACTCAACAGACCGAAGATCACCTACAATAAATGCAACCAAATATGTTGACATTTTAGGGGTAGTATTGAATACAACTTCTTTTTTTGTATCATCAATGAAATGCTCTTCCTTGATATCCATGTTGGACAAATATGTAAGAGTCTTGTCGCCGACAAGTGTAACACTAAATCTAGCTTTCTGATTTGGTTCATCAATGCATGGAAACGCTCTTCTGCAATCAATGGGTTGCATTTGGGTTGTAGCAAGATATTTGGTCTTACCATCTTCCTCGTATGTTGATCTATAAAAGCCTGCCATTTTGTCATTCAA
>ERZ746981.34-NODE-34-length-142396-cov-12.543778_pt1 | contig 142396 bp, 82 predicted proteins | sample MGYA00374948_ERZ746981 | MGnify/ENA primary metagenome ERZ746981 (study PRJEB28757, sample SAMN06711160) | food metagenome | host: microorganism | place: China:Harbin | collected 2017-01-30 | study: EMG produced TPA metagenomics assembly of the Analysis of... | reverse complement strand
TGATTAAATGATATTGAATGATTAAATGATATTAAATGATTAAATGATATTGAATGATTAAATGATATTGAATGATTAAATGATATTGAATGATTAAATGATATTGAATGATTTGAGCTACTGAATGATTCGAGCTAATGATATTATGATATCAAGTGTATTTAATAATTCGGATTTAATGAGTTTGGCGTTATTCAATCGACATCAGTTGGTCACAGTGCAACAGAAGCTTTATGCTGAAACTAATCAACCTCAATTGTGCGCCGGACCGGCGAAATTAAATTCTAAATATAACTTTTTTCTCCTGCCTTTTTCAACCACCCCAAATCAAGCAATGAATTTTGATCAGTTCCTGCTTTTTTTTCTCCATTTTTTCTCCTCGGGCTTCACTTTCTTTGTTTTCGGGCTGTAATGCCTTTGTTTGCTGTCCCGGCTTTTTCAAATTTATTTGGCCACATCACGTTCCGCGGTGCTGAATCAAGAAAAAATAGAAAACCACAGAAAAGAGACAGGGCCCGGTCTTTCGGTTTTTACCGGTTTCTCGTCTCGGCCTCTCGCAAGTTGTGTTATTATTTTTAATTTCACCTCTTTTTTTATTTACTCTTGGCTCTATTTCGTTTCCGTTAGCTTTCATTTTCCAGATTGTCTCCCGTTTTCGATCCCATTTACTGTTTATTTTCAGTTTCATTTCTAATTTCATTTTTCTATTTTTCTATTTTTCACTACCGCTCAGTTTCCGTTTGCTCAAAGTCTACTGCACTTTTCAATCCAGATTGTTGATCTGAAAGCCCATGTTTCTTTTTCTTTTGCATTTCTCAGTTTCCAACCACACAATCAAAATCAACTGAATTCCAACTTGCCAATCATAAGTTCTCAGAATGAGAGACAGTGTTTCTACCGGGGAAGAGAGTAGACATGCTGTGGCGCAGCCAGGGGATGGCGATCGCGATGTGGCTGTGAGGTATAATATGCAGGATCGACGCGTCGGAGACATGGCATCCTCCGGGGCTGTTGGTCAGGAGCGCGCAGGTCAGCATGCGGACACGCGCAGCCTTGCGGACAAGCACAGTGTTGCAGACACCCGCAGCCCTGCGGAACCGCGTAGCCCTGCGCACCAGCGCAACGAGTCCGGCGCATCCAGCGCCGCAGACCCCAGCGGAGAAGTCCACATGGCCAAGCGCCCGGTCTCCAAGAGGGCATGTCTTGCATGCCGTGAGAAGAAAATCAAATGCGATGGTGAGATCAGTTACAGCGTTGCGGGCGGAGCGGAGAGTGACGGCGGAAAGGCGCCAAAGCGCTTCACTTATAAGAAATGCACCAATTGTATGATGGCGGGGATAGAATGCGTGTATGTGCCAAGCCGGCGTGGAGGGCGCAGGAAGAAGCACCACAGCCACAGCGCGTCTCTGGAGGATGCGCACGCAGCGCATGCCAAGCGGCGGGCGGGCGACATTCGCATGTCCGACCCGCGTTTCTATATGAGAGGGCCTGGCGGTATGCCGCATGCGCCTGCGCCTCCGCCGCCACCGGGATGGGGATTTATGGGCGGCTACACCCCTCCTCCGCCACCGCCGCCGCCAGGTGGCGCATTCTACCCTGGCGCATTCTATCCTCAGGGATATGCGCTGAATCCAGGCGCATATTATCCAGGGTACGCATCACCGCAGGATGCGTCTAGAAACGGGGAAGACGACGAAGATGACGGCGGCGCAAGGGAGGGTGGCGCTGTGGATGACAGGAAGGCGCGGCGCCCTGTTCTTCCGCCGCTTGACGGCCGCAGTAAGCTGTTCATGCGCGGCGGCCCATTTGCGCCTCCTCCGCCTCCGCCGCATTTCCATGTGCCGCCTCCGCCTCCATTCTTTGGTGGTGCGGATATGCGGCACCGCGGTCCGCCGTTTCCTCCGCCGCCACCTGGACCGCCAGGGGGTGCACGCGGGATGTTTTATGGCTACCCGCCCAGACCGTTCCCGGCGCACCATGCGCGTGATAGCCGCGGTCTGATTTCGCGGGGTGACAACGTTGATATCATAGACGCAGGACCGGGCGCAGACACCCTGCGCAGTGGCACATTCTCGCGGTCGCGCCGCACGAGCAGCGCCAGCGACGATCTCCCGGGCTCTGACTCATACGGGAAGCGGGAGTCGTTCGTGAGCGCCACGTCGGGTGCGGATGCGCATGCGGCCAGCGCCACCTCACTTGCGCACTCGCGCAGCGCCCGTGCGCTGAAGAATACGGACACGGAGCTGCCGCTATTTGTCACCGAGGATGGATTACATAAGGTGGGGCTCCCCTCCTTCGGCACAATTCTCGACATTGTCGACTTGCACTACAGATATGTTGAGTGCAACTTCAAAATTCTTCCAAGTAGGCAGCCGTTCGTCGAACAGATGGAAATTTCTGCGCCGTTTGTGTCGCTGCTTGCGGCAATATTCCAAAGTTCTATTAACTATTGCAAAGAAGGCGCAGTCGAAGAAGCGAAATTTCTGGATTTGCATTACTGGTCCGCGCTATATGAGCGCCACAGGGACGTTGCCTCACTCCAGATGCGCCTATCGATTTGTATTCTGGGCTGTTTCCGGGGCCGCGATGATCTTCTGAATGAGTCTTCACAAATGATAAAGGTGATGAAGTGTTTGGACTGGGGGGACATCCGCAGGGGAGGGTGCGCTACAGCGCATGCGGGTGATTCAAAGCCTGCGCCGGGCGCATTAGCTGCGCTGGCCTCTCCAAGCGTCTTCTGCCCTACCACACACCAGGCGCTTGCCGCAGAGTGCTTTATCCGGACGTTGTGGGCCGTTTACCGCTTTGAGATATTCCGGCGCGTGCGGGATGGGAATGCGGCGCAAGGTGCGCAAGGTGCGCAAGGTGCGCAAGGTGAGCAGGATGCGCCCGACTTCTACAACAGCACATTAACTTTGCCATCTTCAGACGCAGATTACTACTCTGCAATCGACAACCCAATGGGACTTGTTGCTTATTTATCATCGATCGAGAGGAAGACGTTGAAGGAGGCGGTGAATGGCGATTTTACACTTTTCACTGACAGTGCGGCAACGATTATTTGCTGCCGCTTTTTAGAGCAGGCGCTGGATTTGGCTGCGCCGGCGCAGGACCCGGCGCTCGAGCGCAACATCCTCAGGCTGCGCCGGTGTGCTGTGCTGGCGCCTTACAGGGTTAGCAGGGGCGGTGTTTTGACGCTGGATGCGGACAACGCACTTTCTTGTGCTGTTCTCGATTTGGCGCTTGCGCTGTACCACTACCGGCGCTCGGGCGCACTTGCGCTCTGGCCACTTGCGCGCTTGCCGAGGGGCAAGGCGCCTGGCGCACCTATCTTTGAGCGCACGTACTCCAAGAGTGAAGTAATCGACCATGTGGCTGCGGGAAAATGCACAAGTGAGCACTGGGAGAACTTGCTGCATGCGGCGCAGTGGGCGCTGGACGTGCGCCAGCTTCTAATGCTCGGCAAAGGCATCTTGCCGGATGGAACCAAGAAGAGCGCAATCGTTAACTCGGATGCGCGGTATCCGGCGGCAGTTACCGACGTTCCGAAGGAAAATGAGGTGTGGGCGCAGCTGCCGGATTTCATACAGACGGTTGCGCTGGATGCGGCGGTGATTCTTTCGTGCTTTGCAATGTACACAGTGGCTTTCAAGATTAGTACTTTGAACAATCAGATAGTCATCGAGGGCGCGGATTCCGGCGCTGCAGTAATAGCTAGTATACCAATCGAGAATACCGAGATGCGCTCGTGCGCCAGCCTTGCGCCACTGGTAGGCGCCACCATGGATGCGGGTAATGCGCAGGAGCGGCCGCAGGCGCAGACGCGCAGGGTGCTGCGCATGATCGAGCAGATTAACGAATATATTCGCGCATCCGCACAGTACTTTGAGGAGCTCCGTAATGTGGCTGATGAGATTTCGCGGTTTGTGGCGCAGCTCGAGCAAAGCTCAGACGCATAATTATACAAGTAGCAAATATGTAATGTTAACGGTAATATAATAATAATGATGATGATGGAATTTTCTACACGGGAGGTGTATCCGAATGTAGGTTGTTATTCAAAAAAGACAAAGAGCGCAAACTTAACAAAAAATAGTAAAATAGAACATAACGTATAGTTTAGGATTCCAGCCAACTATAGGGCATAGCACCGCCACCAACCGGCGGGTTTCGACAAAAATACAAATGCAGCACGAGAAATAATGGGGAGGAGGGGAGAAAAAGATGGAGATAATGAAAAATGAAAGATTAAAAGACAATGAAAGATGAAAGATGAAAGATGAAAGAAGAAAGATGAAAGATGAAAGATAGTGAAGATGAAAGATAGTGAGGATAGTGAAGATAATGAAGATAATGAAGATGAAGGATAACAAATGATAATGGAAATGATAAAACTTGCTTCGGAGAACATTCAAGATAGAATCCGACGATGGATGACAAGTTAACACAAAAATACGAGAATAAGTAGTTTCAGGCTGCTCACCTCTACTTGTACTTCCTCACCATCGCAGGACACTGATTCGTCTCAATGTGTTTGCAGAGCCACTCGTCGTTGTTCTTAAACTCCTTGAAGCAGCCAGCACACCGCCCGGAAACGTGGCTTCTGTTGCCAGACTTAGTTCCCGTTGGATATATGAAGTGCAGAGCTCTGAGATGAGTTTTGAAGGTGTCCCTGCGGGAAAAACCGCCCGTGGGGTGGCATTTGGTTCCCATACGCCTCTTTTTGTGCTCTGCGTTGTCACTTGTAGCACCTGGAGTTGTTTCGGCCGAGGAATTGGACTCAGAGTCCGTTCCAGGTTCAGATGCGTAGAAGGGACACTTGTATGGCTTTTCCGCACGATGCTTCTTCATGTGCCTTGTGCGGTAGCTTTTGACCTTGAAGGAAGCGTGGCAGATGCTGCACACATAGGCTCCAGGTGGGCTTTTGGCGGATTTGATGACTTTAGATTTTTTGAGGGTTGCGAGGTCATTTGTGCTTTTCAATGGAATGCTGACAGCAGGCTTGTTGGTGGCTTGAGAGGCATTCACGCTCAGAGAATTGCCGCTTGCCAGAGTTGGTGTAATTGCAGTAGAAGTGACGCTTTTGACAGAAGTGATACTTTCTGTGGTATTGGCACTTTCCATAGAATTTACACTTCCCGTGTTATTGACACTTTTCATGGAGTTTGCAGCTCCCATAGAATGCACGCTCTTCCCATTGTCCCCATCGTTCCCCCGGAGAGCCCCTCCCACAACACACTCCAAGTCGCTCCACGACAAAATATTTGCTGCGGCGAGCCTCTCGGCAACGGCGAAAACTGCACCTGGCAGAACCGGCGGGACGCCCAGCACCCGTCTACCGTCTACGAACACCTCGTTTCCACTCATCAGCGCCGTGTCCCGAGCAGCAATCTCCCCGTAAGTCATCGGAACACGCCGTGCAAGCCTTCCGGCCTCATCCAGCCTCCCCACCGGCATCAGCATCTCCTCATCGAGTGCAAAGCCCGCGGACTCGCCCCAGTCGGCCCCGCAGACACTCCCGCTACCCTGCGACGCTGCCAGGGACCCCGGCGACTCGTTTTCCGCCTCCTCGACCGGTTCTCGCACGCCCAGCATCTCAAACACGGTAGCTGCCCGGTGGCACATCTGCGTGTCCGCTTTGGGCTCTGCCACACTGCTCTTCCGAGCCGCCACACCCCCTAGTGGGTCCACGGGGCCCGCCTTGCCGCCTTCGTCCACCGTGAACGGCTGAAGATCCCAGTTGAACGGGTTTCCCCCAGTGAAATCGTACTCAAACTCGTCCACCGCGCACGGATGCACCCCACATGACACTTCGGCCACCTCGTACCGGATTTCCGCGTGGAACAAGTCTGCCGACTCCGGCACACTCGTATTCTTGAAGGTTTTGGGGTGCTTCTTTTGGTTAAAGCTGGTGGTATCTAGTCTGTGCTCTTCTTCAACACTGTTTAGTTTTTGTTTCTCTTCAGCACTCCTTAGTTCTTGTTTCTCTTCAGCACTCCTTCGTTCTTGTTTCTCTTCAGCACTCCTTAGTTCTTGTCTCTCTTCAAACCTCTTCATTTCTTGCTCTTCAAACCTTTTCGATCCTAGTCTCTCTTCCTCTTCAAACCTCATTTCTTGCTCTCGCTTCCCCTGCTTCTTTACCTCCGCAAGCACATTCAAGGGCCCCTCTCCGCTCTCTGTTGTCACTCCATTATTAGATCTTCCTGTCCTGTTTGCATGTTCTATTTCTCCCACTTTTTCACATCCAACAAACGACCGCAATAACCCACTGAGTGCACTAACAATGCCAGATCCGGCACTGCTGGCCATCCACCCAAAACTGATGCCAGATCCAGCACTGCTGCTCATATACCCCCAACTAATACCAATATGGTTGCTGCTCATCTCCTTTAATGCTGTAAAATACTCCTTGTGGCCACCACTTCACTTGGCAACGCACAAATCGTTCAAATTAGGAAGTTCTTCCTTCTATCCCTTTCCATGGACAGCTGACAATTCGGACTTGTTGATATCGTGATAGGCTGTTTCCAAACAAGTTTTGGTTCCAAACACTTGTCTCAACGTTGTTGACTTTCAAGTTATGAATTCCAGCCTTTTTTTTTTTCTAAAACTACACTGTTGTTGACCGATGGCCTGGTATGTTTCGCAAATTTCTCGATACCGGGATTTGAAAAATGTTTCAACCTGTTCGAGTATTCACGAGAATGTTATGTTGATGCTTGAATTTTGAACACAGAGGCTGACCCAAAAGCTCCGAAAGAAAGATGAACAGAAGGCACGAGATTAATTAACGAACTATCGATTACCAAAGATAAATAAATGTAAAAATTTAAGAAAAAAGCATGCGGACCGTTTTTCTAACCCAAACTGGAGTGAATGAAATCCGGGAAAAAATTTAAAATGAAAATCAAAAAATCAAAAATGTAACAATTTATGAACGACTGACACCTCAATTGAATGGCAAGATTAGCTTTCAAATTCACAGGTATACTCCGAAGGAAAGGGGAATTGCTTTGATGTAACGCACATTGTGTAAATAATCATAATAAAGGAACAATGCTGAGATTATTATTATGAACTTTAAAGCGAGAAGGGGGGAAAAAAGAAAAATTAAATCTAACGTCGGTAAGGCTTTCTATTAATGCACAGAAACCCCATACTTTTCTTTTTTCATTTAAGGAAATGTCACGCTAAAAATACGCTCCGCAGCACCCGAGATAAATTCCAAAATCGGCCGGATGTAAATTTTTACAATCTCTGGTTTCTGCGCAAAAAATGCCGTGTGGTGATACGGATCTTGATAAAGCCGCGAACAGTGATGGAAAATAATTTTCGCCAAGATAATAAAATATGGCTTGAACTGATTAGGTAATCCAATCAGGGTACGATACCTCCTTAGCACACACACACACTACACCAGCCCTTGATATCGGAATTTAGCAGCCATTTCTTGCTCGTCTCTTTCTTCTCGCTGCTGTCAGATAAGAAAACAATACCGTCATAAATCATCTGCCGATGATTACTGAAACAACAATGGCAGAATAGATAGAGTTTCATCCATTTGACCATGTTGTTATAATCAGGATGAAATTTGTGGCCAAGCATTGACTCCTAGATATTTGCTCAGTGCTTATATCAATCGCCGAGATATCTTTGCCAAGCAGCCTTTGACTGTATCGGGCTTGATCCCGAGATCAGAATACGTTTGGTGTACGGGTGGCAGAGAACTTCAAAATGGTTGCTTGACCTCTGTTTCATGCATATGAAGCAGATACCATTATCTTCTGCCGTGTCACAAAGGGACATTCATACTTGCTGAATCATCATTGCGGGGTAAATGACAGAGCTTCTTCAAAGTAGGTGATTTCTCAATTGTACTAGACGCCTACAAATTTGTCAGTCCTAACGGTCGAATATCATAGCAATGCAAAGATCGAAATCACGTGTGCATAATTCTCGCTTTTAGAACTAACCGAAAGAATGTCATCTACATTCACATATTTGCTCGGAGATAATGTTTTATCGCCAGTCTGAGTATCCGTCAAGTTGATTGGCAGTGATCCTTCAAGCTGTATCGCCTGCACATCCGTACCACACTTTTTATTTTTTTATTTTTTTTTTTCTCGCTCTCTTTCATCTCCCAGGTTCGATCTTATCACAGTACAATCTACCAATGAGAGTAAATTGCATATTTATCACTTTTCGAAAAACTGTTGAGCACAACTAGCGGAAAGCATGCAAAGCGTAGAAAGGCGAAAGTCGCCGTGGGTGCAAAATGAGCGTTCGGCCAAACGTGTGCATCCAAGCCATCAGCACCAAGTGCCAAGTCATATGAATCAATTAACATCGTATGAACTGCTTGAACAACTAGGAAAAGGTACATTTGGCGTGGTCTACAAGGCAAGGCAGAAGTCTACAGGGAAACTGGTTGCACTAAAGAAGTTCATAGTGCACGATAGGAAGGAGGGGTTCCCGATAACATCGTTTCGAGAGATAACGATAATGCGAAAGCTTAAACACAACAATGTTCTCCAGATTATCGACATGGTGCATGAACGAGGTGGATTTAAGGAGAATGATGGTGTTGATATTGACATTGACATTGATACGGCGGACCCTTCAGCCTCTGCATCTTCCCCCATGGGCTACTTTTATACAGTCACACCTTACATATCGTCAGATCTCAACGGACTACTTCGAAATAAATCAATCAAGATGACACTTCCCGAGATTAAGTGCATCATGAAGCAGGCATTGCAAGGAATCGACTATGTGCACAGCCGGCATTTTCTGCACAGAGACATCAAGACGGCCAACATATTGCTAGATTCGTTTGGGACCGTGAAACTTGCCGATTTCGGACTGGCAAGAATTTACCACGGGGTGTATCCGGACACCCCAGAGTCTCTACCCGGAGGTGGGAGGCGTGAATACACTGGGTTGGTGGTAACAAGGTGGTACCGGGCCCCGGAGTTGCTTATCGGTGTACGGAAGTACACCACTGCAGTCGATATGTGGGGGATGGGTTGTGTTTTTGGGGAATTGTACAAACGAGATGCTATTCTACAGGGGAAGTCCGATCTCGATCAGGCAGATCGTATTTTTCAGTTGGTCGGGGCGCCATCCGAGTCCAATTTCCCGCATAGCAAGCAGGATAACCGAAACGGCATAAATCTGCTTGTGGACTATCCGCGGACACTGGAGAAGGAGTATGGAACTTTGATGGACGATCAGGCACTTGAACTGTTTGATGGAATGCTGAAATTGGATCCTGTGAAGCGGTTCAACGCGAGAAAAGCACTTGGAGCTGCCTATTTCAGCACTGAGCCGTTACCCTGTCTTCCTGGAGAGATTCGGAAGTATGAAGAGAGTCATGAGTCCGATTTCAGCCATGCAAGTGGTCCACGGAAGCCGGAAGTTGAGAGAGGGCCTGAAAGTGCTGTTAGGAGTATTAAACAAAGCCCAGAAAAGGCTGCTTCTTCTCGTTTTATCGGCAGGCAGCAGACCAGGCAATCAAGTTCATGGACTGCATCACATGGAAAAACACACAATTGGCAAGGCAGAAACGATGGATGGGGAAGTGGGTGGACGAGTCGGAGGCCTTTTTCGGATAATAAGCGGTACGAGAAACGTCTTCCTAGCTCTCAGGCCAGCAGCTCAGATTTGTATGGCTCTGAAGCCAATCAAAGCTTTAGTGCTATGCGAAAGTATCTACACGAGAAGAAGAAAGAGTGATACGGAGCATAAAGTCATAAGCTGCATTTATACAGCGATGGGATAGTTGAATGTACAGACGAATATATAATAGTGTTAAGGGTATCGACGGCTGCCTCTGCTTGAGGCATATGTATTATTCCATGTGTATTATTATCATATGCATTGTTATCACAGGTATTATTCCATGTGCATTATCATATGTATTATTCATGTGCATTATCATATGTATTATTCATGCACATTATCATATGTATTATTCATGCACATTATCATATGTATTATTCATGCACATTATCATATGTGTTATACCATGCATGTTATCATCATACGCATCATATCATACGCATTATTACCACCAGAAACATCCAATTCTACACGCTTCTCTTCATTAACTGAATCTTCTGGAGTCTCGACAAATGCCGCATGGAAAACCGAAATAGCACAAGTGTCAAGACGAACGACGCGACGGCCACTACTTTGAAGCACTGTTCGTTTGACTCGAAGAAATTTTGGAGGTTCATTCCATAGAGTGAGGCCACAAACAACAAGCCTCCAAAACTCATAAGACCGGCACTGAATCGAAGTCCAAGAAGCATGAGATCATTACGGTTGGAATCCAAGATGATGTTCACAATTTCCTCTGTGGTCTTAACATCGCTGTTAGCGCTTTCTACAGTCTGCACTATGGCATCACAGTGCAAAGAGTATGACTCTAGCAAAAGCTCAACCTCCTGGTGGTCCTCGGGAGATCGGGGAAGACCCTCTTTCTTTTCTGTGAGATACATCTCGGCCAATTCGTCATCCTGGTCTAGAAGCTCATCAATCAAATCACGCATCAAGGTGGCCTTCTGCTGAAATTGCTGGAGCTTCTTGGAAACGATCAACAAGTACTTGAGTTTTGGCAAATCCACATCATCCTCAAGCTCCTTCAATATTCCTTTCACCACGTTTACATGCACTTTCATCTCCGAGTTCAAATTCTCGATCACATCCATAAAAATTGCCTCAAGTGCCCGCACTTCATAGTGGAGCTTGTCACCAGATTCGTTCTTCAACTTCTCCGAGAGGCTGTTAACGAACTTCTTATCTGCATACGATCCGTAATAGTTGAAAAGTACAACACTATCTGCCTTGATCAACGTTGTTATATGTAATAAACTCATAAGAATCGAGTTTTCTCGTATCAATATCGACGGCACGATATTATTGTAGCCCTTATCTATCTTCCGTAAATCCCGCGGTAGTAAGTCTCTCTTATTTATAAGTTCAACTCTCTCTTCATCCGATGCAACACGCCTATAATTACCATTTGAGTCAAACACAAGACATCGGAGCGCCGATTTCAAATGTGTTTCCGTCTGAGTGGCACCTGTTAACTTTGGAAGTAGGCTCTTCTCCAATAAAAAGTCATTTTCTTCTGCCTCCTTCCCAAATGACGTTCCAAAAGTCCGTGACTTGACCGTTTTGTAACTATGCGCACTAATCTGATTTGCTCTGCATCGAATTATTTTAAAAAACGGCTGTGCTATGAGACCGCTAAATGCAAAAGGGCGCCGTGTAAGAATCTTCGCAAACAGCATTGCCAACTTTCATTAATTTCGATACCAACTAGCCCAAATCGTATTCCACATAAAAAATAACATGTGCATATCTTTGTGCAAGTGAGCTGCTGAAATCAATTACTTTTTTTTTGCCGTATATTCGAACCTCTCTTTTCGCAGACTTCTGTGCATCCTCCCACCATATTCGCATCGCAACTAATTTATTGGAATAGGAAATTTCGATGCCAGAATGTTTTCTTTTTCCCCTTTTCGGCATATTAGCAACGTTTGCAAGTGATAAACTTTTTTTTTTCTTCTTCTTCTTTAAAATGTCATAACTCCCATATTTGCAAAAATGATATAACTTCTGAATTTCCGTATCCAAAGTATCCTTTTGCTAATGGACCTGAAAGTGTATACCAGTGATTAGAAAGTCATATTCCCGGTGAAAATGTCCATCAGGGAGTTTAAAGAAGATCAATTCGAAATATATGAACAATTGGGAAGAGGTGCTTTTGGTGTCGTTTACAGGGCTTTTGATAAAGTCCAGAAGATGGATGTTGCGATTAAGCAAGTTGATCTAGAAAGCAGCGATGAAATGAGCGAAATCGAACAAGAAATAAGAATGCTATCTACTTGTCATAACGAGTATGTGACCAGGTATTACGGCTGCTTTTTAAAAGGATCGAAACTTTGGATTATTATGGAATATCTAGGTGGTGGCTCATGTTCCGATTTACTTGAAGCAGGACCATTTGCAGAAAAGGAAATTGGACTGATACTGTATCAGATTCTTCAAGGCTTAGAATATTTGCACAGTCATGGGAAAATTCATCGTGATATCAAGGCTGCCAACATACTAGTTGGAAATACGGGAGATGTAAAAATAGCAGACTTTGGAGTGGCAACCCAGCTATCAAATAATCTTTCCAGACGAAATACCTTTGTGGGGACACCATACTGGATGGCGCCGGAAATAATAAAGCATAAAGAGTACACATTTACCGCTGATATTTGGTCATTAGGAATTACAGCGATAGAATTGGCATATGGAAAACCTCCGCTCTCACAATATCATCCATTCGATGTCTTATTCAGAATAACCGATGATCCACCACCAACATTAGGCTCATCATTTAGTGATGAATTCAACAGTTTTGTAAACAATTGTCTTCAAAAGGACCCACAGAGAAGACCTAGCGCAAAAGAGCTTCTGAAGCATAAGTTTATCTGTAAATACGCAAAAAGTGATCGCCAAATCTTAATGACTTTAATACGGAAGAAAGTGCAATGGGACTTTGAATCCGGAAACGTTGATATGAAGTACTATATTCCATCCAATGTGCCTGCCCAATCAACATTAAAAACACCATTTGATCTAGGAACAATTACACAAGTAGGATACAAAAAAGACGTACAAAAGCATAACCAGGAATCCAGAAATCCATCCCAAGAATTAGCATCAGAGGCAGTATCTAGTAAACAAAATGTGAAGCCATCTTCGTATACCTCAGATCACAAACAGACAATCAAGCTCGTTCCTCAATCGCCGCTTAAAAGGAATGTGAATGTAACTTATGATGATGATCACCAGCTTAGAAAGGAGATGAACAGTATTCTCAATCAGTCCTTTAATAAAATATCGCATAAATTCGATCTTTCTACCTACGAGTATGACAATTTGGCCAGATTCCAAACAACATTGATGGATTCTTTGTTTCTAGATGAGGATCATAGATATAGAGAAGTTTTTGCCAAATTCTTGAAGCTAATTCTTAAAAGAGTGATGAAATCACATGATCCAGCATTGAAAGAGAGAATTATGCCTCGCTACTACTATAATATGGAGCGTGAATGGACGAAAATGGAAGCCAAAAAGCAAAGTGAGCAAAAACAAATTAATGGAGGTATAGTTAATGGTAGAGATGAGGTTGAAGAGTTGTTACTTACAAGATGGGCAGAAGGAATGCTTGATAGGGGTAAAACATAAATTATCTTATATATAACGAGAATAAAAATCGAAAGAACGCAGCAAAAAGTTCACATAAAACAAATGTCAAAAAGAGAAAAAGATTTCAATGGTGAAAATACCATTTACTTCTTACAGTTTTTGATTTCAACCGAAATACTCAAGTTACTTAGTGTGCTTTCTAAATCTTCAATCAAGGATTTAGAAATGGTATGCTTCCTGTCACTAGTGTTACTCAATGGGACAGAGATACCACACACCAGGTTCACATTTTTATTTTGAATCTCTTCCTGAGAGTTCTCGTTTTCCTCTGGTTGCTCTGCATCCCTGAAAATTTCACTCCTTAATCCAATATCATCATCAAAAATGGATGGCTCCTCACATGAAACTTTTTCCTCATGCTCGTGCGCTTTTCCTTTCTTCTTCTTTGCATTGGTCTTTTTAATTGGTTGCAAAACCTTAACATGTGCATGCGTTTTGCAGATGACGGTAAAAGCATGCTTCAAAAGAGTGTTGTCTCTTTTAGAAAGCACTGGACCAAAGGTGTATATCCCGTCAATACTGACATTCAAGTCCCTAATATTTGCAAACACCTTTAGTAGTTCATCTTTGTACATTCTATACTTCTTGAAAATCCGTAAAAGCAATGCAGAATACTTGTCGTTAAAAACAAGGACGTTTTGTTTTGCTCTTTTGCGTTGAAAAGAAGCATCCAATTCAATGAGAGGAGTGCCTTCACATTGCCTGGTTGGGTCTTTTTGCAACCAATCGTAGAAAGCTGTAAGGAGGCAGCGAGTTTTCTTTTTGGTGAGCTCTTTGAACACATCTTTGACGTAATTGTTGACATCTTTGTCATTTGAAGTATCAATGGTGGCTGTTTTGGACATCATTTTGAATTTATTTGTCGTTAGATGTGGAAAAAAAAAAGACAGTCAGGGATTCTCATTTTTGTACATGAACAAAAAAAAAGTAGTTAAAGCTGCTTTTATAGTTGAAGTGTTTGAACAGATAAAAAACATGGCTTGTTCAAGGATCTCCAAATAAGTGTATCTATGTAATATAAAGTTAAAAGTATGGACAACGTATTGAGATTTAGAGAGTGTTTAAAGGGGGAGGGAATTGAAATTTTTAAAAATCCCTTGCGACAAAGTGACATGTCACAGAGCTGGTTAAAAAGTTCACCACTTTGGGAAAACGGTACGGCGGATACAGAATGAGAAATTTAGCGAGTATTCAGTAGTTATACAAGAAGCGAGATACGAAATACATAGGACAATCAAATATCATGCTCTTTATGAAGGCAGAAGCAACAATAGAATCAAAAGCAACAATAGAAGCAATGAGGCGAAGATCATAAAAGTAGAAGGATAAAACAAGTGGCAAGAGTACAGATCAGCCTCACTAACCCAAGTTAAGATTGTTTAGCCGTTGCTGCAACTCCCTAATATGGCTACCATTGGCTGTTGAAGATGGCGAGCCTGGAGTTGAATCTTTTTTAGGAGTTTGAACGGAGTTCTGGGAACTAAGTTTAGCAGTAAGAGATGGTTTTTTTGGTGGCCTTGCCGGTGGCGTCTTCTTCTTCTTTTTAGCAACCAGTTTCTTAAGCTCATCTGGAGAAAGGCCTGCTGATGGCGATCCCGAAGAAGTATGTGACTGCTGATCCTGCTGAGACCAGTTTGGAGGTGGAGGAGGAGAAGACACACGATGAAATGATGGGGGTGGGGAAGACACTGGAGGTGAATTCATTGGAGAATCAGAAGCATTTTGAGGTGATATGTGGCCCAAAGTTGAAGATTGGTCCACACTTTGATGTGCAGAAGGAGGAGAAGATACGTATGGAGGTGGGGGAGTGGCAGAATTCGATCTGGGTAGAGCTTCAGGCTGTGCAGATGGTTGCTGGCCGCCAAACTGACGAGGTGGCTGCATCGGTGAGTTCAACCGTGGCTGTGCTGGTGCAGAGATGCGCAAAGACTCTCTGGCCCTATCCATGGCATCCTTTCGGATTTGCTGCTCTCTGATTTTTTCCTCTCTCAATCTTCTCTCTTTGTCAATCACATCCTGAGAACGGTGTGCTCTTGGAGGCGGTGGACCAAATTTCGAGACGCTGAATTCGGTAAGACTGGTTTTGAACTTGGGCTCCTCAATTTTTTCGTCAAATCCAATAGCCGTCTTTTGCGTTTTTCCAGCGAGACGCGGGCGGGATGCTGGTGATGCCGAGTAGTTGGACTGTGGCGCATAAGCCGGGGCATCTGGAGTTGGGGAGAAACTCCGGGAGGCAGACATTTGTGGCGCAGCAGACGGGTTGGAGTCGATCGACGCGGTCCGGGTCGGTGGGGACTGGAATGATGCTTGCCTTGGAGGAAGAACTGGTTGTGGTGACTGCGAGTTTGACTGGGGTGGGGGAGAAACAGTTTGCGGAAGAGGAGGTGCTGGTCTGGTGTAGGGATGCCGAGGGGAACTTTGTACTTGTTGTGAGCCTTGGTAGGAAGGAGGAGGTTTAGCCTGAGATTGAGGGGGTGAAGGTGGTGGAGGAGTATATTGAGATTGTTGAGGAGGTGGAGGAGTGTATTGAGATTGTTGAGGAGGATATTGAACTTGTTGAGTAGGATATTGAGATTGTGGAGGGGGATATTGTGCTTGTTGCTGTGGTGGTTGAGGAGGATATTGAGCTTGCTGTTTTTGTGGTTGAGGAAAATTTGGAAATTGAGGTTGAGGTGCATACTGAGATTGTTGGTGAGGATATTGTGTTTGCTGCTGAGAGTTGCTATATGTATTTGGCTGCTGATTCATGGGATGATAATTCTGATTTTGTTGGTAAGGTGGTGGATTTTGCTGGTTTGGTGGACTTTGATAATTCGGTGGATTCTGATAATTCTGATTCTGATAATTCTGATTCTGATAATTCGGTGGATTCTGATAATTCTGATTCTGATAACCCTGATTCTGATAACCCTGATTCTGATAATTTGTAGAATTACCCATTTGTTGATTTGGCTGATAGCCCTGGCCTTGCTGCTCAAAGCTCATTCTCGGTTCCAGTTGGTCTTCTTCGGTCCTATTCCAATCACGATGCTTGGGTGGAGCCGGAAAGTTATGTGGATCTTTTAACGATGATAAGGGAACAGATGAATGATCAACAGTTGAACCTCTGCTAGATGATGAATTCGTATTGCCCTCTCTGTTTTTGTAGGCATTGTATCCACCTTTGGCAATTCCTTTGGTGGCACTTGCAGTTGTCTTAACGACTGTTTTAGCTCCACTTATAATTCCAGCCTTGTGCTCGTCCCAAAAAGACATCAATTATGGCAAGAGACGATCAATCACTGACAATATCGTAACTTTTGAAAAGTTGTAACAATTGTGCTTCTTTTCAACAGTAAAAGTGTACTCTTGTCAAGCCTCCAGCATTAAATCTCGTAATACTCTAGGAAAAGCGGAGTGTTGAATACGTTTTGAAAACGTGCGATTCTCAGCTCTCGGCATCCTACGGAGAAAGCAGGCAGGGGGAAGAAAAAAATCAGACGGAACATTATTTGTTTTTATGAAACCTTAAATTAACGCGGTAAATTTGGAGATACAATAGAAAAAAAAAGCCAAAAAAAAGCCAAAAATAAATAAAACTGTAAATAAAACAACTACGTACACCAGCTTTGAGATGCTCTAACTACCAACACAAGACATCAAAATTTTAATATTGTGTGAATTCTCCAATCTTATATCAGACTGCTTCAAACGTAAGCTTCTGCTTTTTATGACAGCACCTGGCCCTTACAAAATAAATTGAATTCCACCCTAGGCAAATTGTCACGTGTGTCTCCATTACCATTGCAATTTCTTTCTGGTTACCATTCATTCACTATAGGGTGCCCATGATTATTAAAATACGATATGTCGAGAATCTTCTTGAACCATACTTACCGCCTATTTACACTAAGGCAATTTCCAAATGTGAGTGATCCAAATTCCTTGGAAAATCAACCATCGTTTGTCTCTTCCTTCTGCTCAACCGATAGCGGCACTAACAAGCATTTAAGGAAAATCAAACAGAAGTTGGCCAATAGCATCATACTCAACAAGATTTATACGATACCTACAATCGAGTCATCCGGTTCCCTAATCCCATCGAATTCGAGACTATTTTCCGGTGGCCAATCCACAAACGAAACTCCTGACTTTTCAGATATTATTGAAAATTTGGATCTACGCGTCAAGATCAACCATCTAATATATAACGGGCATAAATTCCGTGTTGGGCATCTCCGATTTCGCTTTCTGGACTACATCCCCGTACAAGTCTTCATATTTGTGGAATTTTCGCCTGGTTTCACTGTCATACTGACAAAAAGCCTTCCAAAAATGCAGGATGTCGTTTTTGACTATATAGCAGAGACTCTGAACAGTGTGATTGGTCCGCTTTCACTCCCAGATGATTTTCTTCGTTCTACTGTGGATGAAAGTGTACAGAAAGCTGTCTCTGAAGAAGATATTGGCAGTGGTATAAACTGGCATAACGATCTTGGTGAGATTGAATTATCATTCACAGGTATAAAAACCAAATGCAGCGCCTTAAATGCCATCGTACTCAATATTAAATCTGCGGATGTGCCAAAATTTATTGATGAAGAGGGATTCGTGGCTGGATTTTGTAGCTACATGCAATCTGAAACATCCATAGACTTCAAAAAACTTGAATTAACACGAGCGAGAAACGAGTGGTTCTTGCTTACGTCAGATGGAAGGCTTCGCTTTTCAGACAGGATGTCATACCATACCCAACCAAGCAGACATGACGATACTAGACCGACAATATGGAACATAATGTTTTCATTGTATACGAATGCAGGTAAGGGTACACAACTGCAAGAAAATGCAGAAACGACAACGTGAACATATGCTAGATAACATGGGCAGAATGCTGACCCCAATTTATGTACAGTTAAGTTAAGATGTATTTTTATAAGAATGATCAATAGAAGAGATAACAGATAGGGTAATTTTTATGAAAAAGCAATAATGTTTCCAGCATGATCGACTATTTTGCTTCCTCATCAAGCTTGCTATAGTCAATCTCAAAACTGGAACCACATCCACAGCTGCTTTTTAGAAATGGGCTGTCCACAACCTTGAATTGCGAACCGATAAGCTCATGCACATAGTCAATTTTCGAGTTTCTCAATATTTCCAACGATGTTTTGTCCATTATGACCTTAGCACCGTCTCTTACAAACAATGAATCTTCCTTATCAGGATGGTACTCGCTTGTATCAGTCAATTTAAACACGTATTCAAACCCATGACACCCTCCACTTTCAACGGAAATCCGGAGTGCTGTATTCGGCTTGTTATCAGTAGCGGTAACTTTTCGAAGATGCTTAGCAGCCTCCTCCGAAATTGTTACCAACAGAGGCAACCCGTTACGATCACTTAGTTGCTGATTCATCACCTTGGTCTTACTAAGTTCCAGGAATGCATCATGTGAAATTCCTGAAGACTTTAACTTTGGTCTTTCCTGACTGTCGATGTGTGTAGTCGAAAAGAAAACGATATTATGTTGCTTTTGCGAACTCCTAATCAGTGTTCCCATAAAAAAAGTCAATCGACTAATCCCCTTATAGATCGATACAGGTTTCCGTAGCTGGAAACCTACCATTCTTGAAGTTGTAGCGAACATTGTTAGCATATGTTAACAGAGCTTTCAGTTGCGAAGCAAACTCCAATATTCTGTATTTAAACAACACTTTATTGGGGTAAGCTTAGAATATACTCTTTGTTGGCAAGAGATTTATGTCAAATGTAATAGTAATATAATTGTATACTGTAAGCTTCAATGACTTGGTCTGGAAAATGCTTTACTAAAGAACCAAGTCACATCTAAGAAATGCCGATTGAATTGATTTGTAATGCGAAAAGTGCCCGAACTTGCGGGGTTGAAAAAAAAAAAAAAAAAAAAAAAAAAAAAGAAGGGTGTGTGGAAAAAAAAAAATTATAAATTAAAAGAGTACAGAACGGATGGCGCGAACTGCAACGCGGATTTAACAAAAATATCGCCGAAGTTAGGGTGAGAAAGGAATGAGAAACATAATGCCGAGAAAAAAAAAGGTTTAAACCGAGCTTCAGGCGGAACAACCATTAATATAAATATAACACTTTTGCTTCTTGTTACTAAACATACCAAACACAAGGACCGTCTTCTTGAAATTTCCTGTCATCATTCTTCCCTTATTGAAATCCCTTCTGATATGAATTCAAAAATCGAGAAGGAAGACGCAGAGTTATCTTCAGGCATGACTGGTTCCGATTCAGACATTGAGAGATACTCAGCGCATGAAAGAGTAGCTTCTTCACAAAATGACTTACTCAGATCCGTTACACAATATACAGAATTGTCTATGAGTAACGGGGTGGCCGAGGCTAGGGAGGAAATTAGCAAAACAAAAGGAGGCATTCCGGAAAGGAAAACTTCCACGTTCCTCTCAAAAGATGGAACCACAATCAGAAAAACATTTGCAAAACAATACTTTCCAATCATTCTCATATTATGCACATATCTCTTGGCAGTCTTTTCAATTTATTGGGGGGCAATGTATAAAAGGTCGACAAGGTTGGTCAACTTGAAAGTACTTGTTTCCGTGGAAAATGATCGATCTGGTGTGATTACAAACTCCCTTCTTACAGCAATTAAGATTCCTGAAATTCGGGAGATGTCAGGGTGGACTGTAAGAAACTACATGAGTGAGGAGGAAATAAAAAAGCTTGTTTATGAGCAGAAATACTGGGGTGCTATTTATGTCTCAAGTCCAGATATTTCAAGCGAATTCATGTCTGGCTTTCATGGAAACACATCAGCTGCTAATTTAACGGCTGTGAAAGGTTATATTGAGACTGGAAACGATATCATGGGTGTTCCTAATTACGTCAAGCCTGCTCTTCTTGCTCTTGATAGTGCTTATACGGAGATAATGAAGAGTAAAGTGTATCCGTCGATTATTGCCAATTTGTCCTCTACTGAATTTTCAGACTTACAGAAGAGCTCAGCTTTGACAAATTTCCCAGATATTGAAATTACTGATGGAAATCCATTAACAAATTATATTCTAATGGCACCGATGCAGGTTGGATTGATCTATATTATCATTTTGTGTCTTTTCCAAATTCTTTGGTTCATCAAGCTCAATGGTGATCTGGCCCCATTACTGAAGCCTGTTCACTATATAATATACAGGCTTGTGATATCGCAATGCAATTATCTCATTCTATCCTTATTTTATGCCACTCTTAACAGAGCGTTTCAGGTGGACATGCAAAAAGCATGGAAAGGTGGATTTGGCGTTTTCTGGATGTTCTCATTCCTTATCATGTCTGCTTGTGGAGGAGCCTGCGAAGTTATTGGTACTATTTCAATGGCAACACTTCCTCCCTTGATTGGCTTTTGGCTTTTGTTCTTCATAATATTGAATGTTTCTGCAACATTTGCTCCAATTCAGGTGTGCCCGAAGATTTTCAGAATTGCATATGCTTTACCAATAAGAAATGGCTATGATCTCATGAAAGTTGTTCTTATGAATACATATAAAGGATACGTTGGCAGATGTGTGGGCGTTTTAATTGCTTGGATAGTATTAAACAATATCCTTTTTCCATTCGCTTTGATCTTTTTTGCCTACATGTCTAAAAAGAAGATTAAGAAGCAGGCTGCCGCAAAGCTCGCAATGGAAGAGGAGAGTAAAATTAATACGCAATAGAGTGATTTTAAATAGTTGGTACACTAAGTAATTTTTGTTCATTATAAGAATAGCATTAGCATTAGCATTGAAATAAATATCGTAATCCCAGCACATAAATAAGGACCATCAGTGCTGCTGTTTTATTTTGGTATGCTCCATATATGGCCCAAGGATTTTGAAACTGCTTTCACAGTATTTTGATAGATCGCTTTCAAACTTCTTGAAATTAAGAAGCATAGGAACTTCTTTAAGTGGTATATATATGGGCTCCTGGCCAGTCAGTATGGAAACAGAAAGACTTGGAATCCGCACAATCTTTTTAATATTCTTTGGAGCGTAAAGTTGCCAAACATCAGCTGACTCCAGATGGGTCGTGTTATCCAGCTCAATGAATCCAATGTTTTCAAATATCAAATCAATCTTGCCTTCAAAAGGAGGAATAATATATCGTCTAATCATGGGTTTCACAAACTTTCCTGAACTTATCATGTGTTCATAGCCATCCGTGTATGTGTTATATAGAGCTAATTTTCCATACAAAAATCTGCGGTACTTGAACGAACTTACTCCCCTCGGCTTAAGAAAGAACACATCATTAACAGAAAAAACTTGGGAAGGGATAGATGGGTTTAATAGGATAGAACGTTGTTTGTGATCAAATCTAAACTGTTGCTGAAGGTTTAATCTATACTTCTTATCTAATATTCCGTAAATTCCCTTGCGATGATGCAGAAATCCCGGGGTATCAATCAAAGTGGAATCCAAAGCACTTATCTCATACTCAAAGTTCTTTCTTGTCGAAAATGGGTATGGAGATATTGAATAATAATAATTAGCTTTGGATGGTGAAAATCCATCGTACTCTTTTTTGTCGACATTCTTCATTGTTGATGAAGTACTAGCTGTCGGCACATTTCGTAAAATCATTCGCATAAGTCTTTTAGCAAGGGTAGATTTTCCTGTGTTACCTACTCCAATAATAAAGCATTTGCAGGACTCCAAGGATAAGTGTTGATACAAATTCACGATTGGGGCCGAAATTTTATTAGTCATAACGAAAATATGGGAAGGATCAACTTTGAAATCCATATTTATTTGTAAATTATGTGACCATGCAGGAAGAGTCTGCCTGTAGTAGGACTCGTATCGCCTTATATTAGCAATACTTAAATCATCAGTAATATTATCCAGCATGTTAATAATGAAATAAGTTCTACTAATATCTAAATTTCTTAGTTTCATAATCCTGAAGAAACGTTTTGTCAATGATAGGGGAAAATCTCTTGCGTCGAGGCAGTACAAAATGTAAGGATTTGAACCCGCCGGAATTGTACAAAGAACGTCATCCAATGATGCTGGTAAAATATCAAGAACTTGACGCATATAACTTTGTATCGGCCGTTTTTCCATCAGTTTCACAAATTGCTCTTGCTTATCCTTTGGAATGTTAATGTAACATTTTCTGTGTGTAGTGCAAAACGGTCGGAGAGAGGTGACTGTTAAGTGAGTAGTATAGTAGGGCTTCTCCAAACTCTTGAATGCCAACTGTAATGTTCGAATCGACTGCATGAACCATTAATGTGTATAGATTCAGTATTTATTTTATATGCTATTATCCTAATTTACACTAACTTTGAAGCTTGGAAACTGCCTTTAATCGTGAAAATTATGATAAAGCATCCGAGTTAGGTACAAAAAAAAAGAAATAAAAGATACAGATGTATGTGCGAAAAAGACAAAAAAAGGATCGGTCCCATATACGGATCCGAGGTAGCTGTTACTATCTAAAAAAATGTACTTTATCCAAAATCATGATACGTTATCATTACTATTATTAAAAGATTATCTGCGTCCAGGATCTCCAAGATCAATTTCATGAAGATCAGCAGATCCCTCTAATGCTGACAATATATTTGGCGCAGGGTCCCGAATTTTATTATCCAATTTCTTTTCCGAATCATCCAGTTTCGAACTCATATTAGAAGACATTTCATCATTTGAAAAAATAGCCGACTCGGAAACATTAGGATCTGATTTCACAGAGACAGATGATAACGGAATATTAGCTCCACAATTTTCTAGGAAAAACGAATGATCGATGAGAGGGCCTTGAAAATGATATTTTCCCCAACTATACCACAAAGCGGTAATAAAAAATGCAAACAAGAAAAACACAACGAAAGCGTAATTCATCGACTCAACATCAATAAATCTAGATGGAGGGAATGAGAGAAACACAATAGTGCATAAAATGAAAAAGCAACTGAGTAGGTTAATCACATACCCAAATTTCCTTAACTTAAATGCTGCACCCCTTATCTTCTTTCTTTTATTTAATATTGACCCTAATATCGGAATACCATTCGCAACATTCAAAGCAATAACAGAACACCCGATAAATGCACTGAATGCGGACGATGATACCAGAGAAAAAAGTCCAAAAATACAAGCGACGAAAACAGAAAGAAGCAAAGCATTTGTTGGAACTATTTGTTCACCTTCTGTAGTATCCACCTTCTGCCATAGGTTATCAAATGGCAATCCATGATCTCTTCCAAATGCATAGACAGCTCTTGACGCTGTAGTCAAGGTTCCTATAGTTGCAAAGAAAAGAGAGCCCACAATAAGGAGAACTAAAACCATAGAAACCAAAAATGATCTTGTGGAAAGCTTGAAAACTATGTCTATTGGGAAAATATCTGGATTGTCATCAAGGAGCTTTGTGAGATCTGGGAGAATCGTTAAAATCGGTAGAATAAATGATATTCCAATAACAGAACTCATTAACACAGCAAATATCATTCCCTTTGGAATGGAACGCTCTGGATTCTTCACCTCTTCACTCATAGAAACAATGGATCCATAGCCATTAAATGTCATAGATGAAAACTGAATGGCACCAATTATGAATGCAAGCCAGTTGGGCCATCCACTTCGTTTCCCATCAAAATGAGTAAAAATATATTTAATATCATGGTGCTCTGTGGAAAAGATAATCAAAAGAATGTCCATAATCAAAATTGTATATATTGTCCAGTAGATGCATAAAGTATTGAGCTTTTCAAGGTGCTTCTGAAATTGAAGGTTAACAAGACCTGCCAGCACAACTATAACGATGTATAACAAAAAAACAATTAGATCATCATGTTTATAATCAGACTGCTTTAGTCCGAATATCGATAGTATGAATTGTGATCCGCCGAAAGCACATGAAACAAACATGAGCCAATTTCCAATAATAAGAAACCAACCAGTAAACCAGGAGGCGGGAAGCGCATAATCCTTACTGGCTAAAAGATATCCATAATGATAGACACCACCGGAAGTTGGAAACTTGGATGCAATCTCACTAAGTGATAATGAAATAAGAATAGTAAAGAAACTAAATAAAACCCATCCCCAAAAGATTGTCACACTTCCTCCACATATTAATCCAACCGAAAGCGTTGTGGAAATACCAAATGGAACGTTCATTAAAGAGAAACCCAATCCCACAATGGAAGCCACTGAGAAATTATTTCGAAGTTCATGTTTGTAGTTGAAATGTTCAATTTCTTCTGAATTATCATCATCCAGATATATTTCTTCTACGACGTGTTCTCCAATTCCTCTAAGAGTACGTCCAATTCTTTCTGTGTTCAAAATATCCGAAGTGGGAAGAGATATGTATCCATGATTTCTGGAATTACCACTATTTTCTATGGTACCCAATGTATCGGAATTACGCTGGACCATTTGTAGAATTGACTAGTGGATGATGAATATTATCCAAAGTAGTGTCCTCTCATTTACTGCGTAATATACTGCACTTCTCTGACCCTTTTTTGCCGGAAATTCCTATTCCTTCAACAATAAAATAACAAATATGACGGTAGATAATTAAGGATACAGATGTCTTCTGAAATGATAGAATACGTTCTGGTGTCAAAGATTTTTGAAATACGGGAATGTACTGTACTTGCCTATCTGGAGAACCATATCTCATTTTTATTTTAATTTTTTGTTCGGTTTTTTCTTCAGCAAGAAAAATAATAAATGTAAAAAATGAAGGGTGTAAGTTAGTAAAGCCTATCTCACCGGGTACTACACAGTTGTCGAAACATATTTCAGCCAAATTGTGGTTGTACCCAATATTCCAATGAGTACTGAAGAGTATGATGAGTTTGGAAACCCTATAGGGGTCACAAGTGAGGATGATTCGTCGATTAATTCATCTGAAGAGACAACTTCATCTGAAGAGAGCTATGTCAGCGAGCATCAAAAGGAGAACCTGGAAGAAGACATAAATTCTGGAGTGAAAAATTTAACAACAAATGATGAAGAGGAAGAGAAAATCATAATTCATTCTAAAAGCTCAACAGATAGTAGCTTTCAGAATTTTGGGCCAGATGTTGAAACAGTGTATGCAACACAGGATGCACTTGAACCAGAAATACCAATAGTTGAATCGCTAAAGAATGAAAAGTTTACGATTGAGGAAGAGAGCCTACCAAAGACAACATATTCAAAACAATATTTATCTGACTTGCTACACATACCATCCAAGATTCGTAATGTTTCAATTTGTGGAGGATTGCAATCAGGAAAGACATCGTTTATTGACTTACTTGTCGATGAAACTCATTTAAGAGATCATAAGAATAATGAAAACAATAATATAAAATACACGGATAATAAAGTATTAGAGGTGGAGCGTGGAATATCAATACATTCATCTATGATGACTCTTTTATTATCAAACTCGAAAGGCAACTCTATCGCATTTAATGTCTTTGACACACCAGGTCATTCAAGTTTTATTGATGACGTGAATTCTTCAATTAATTTATCAGATAATGTAATTCTAGTGGTGGATGTTGCTGAGGATGTTCCAGAATCTCTTTCGACTGTAATAAATGTTGCATTAAGTTCTAATTGCAAGCTTTTTTTGATGATAAGCAAGCTAGATCGATTGTTTTTAGAACTAAGACTAACTCCATTGGATGCTTATTATAAGATTCGAAAGATCATTGATAATGTTAACAAATACTTGAAAATGAAAGGTGCCTCCGATCATATACTATTCAATCCTACAAGAGGTAATGTCTTCTTTGAATCAGCACATCTTAATTGCTGTTTTACTCTTGATAGTTTTGCAGACATTTACAGAGCCAAAATACACCAAGACCTCTCAGATACATTTTCAAAATCATTGTGGGGTGATGTCTATTACCTGGATGGTCACTTTACGACGAAGACTGCCAATAAAATTAAGTCTGCCAATGAACGAACTTTTGTGAAATTCATCTTAGAACCAATCTATAAATTGGCCATGATGGTATTGACAATGCCTGCGAAGAAATTAGAATATTACGTTAGGGAGAAGTTAGGAATTCACACAATTAGTCATCCACAATTTAAACAAGACCCATCTGATGTTTTGAGGACACTATTTAAAAAATACTTTGGTGAAACGCAGTGTTCATTTACGGATATGATCCAGTCCTATGGAGTATCACCTATTGAAAACAATATCAATGCATTCCAATATAATCAAACTAATTTGGAATTTCCGGAACAATCTTTATCCTCTGTGCAAAAATGCGACTCATCTGGCCCTTTAATCGCCAAAGTTTCCAGACTTGTAAATACATCCGATGGATCTAGGTTTTATGCCGAAGTGCGAGTGTTTTCTGGTACTTTAAAGTCGAAGTCTTCTGTGATTCTTCTAGGAGAAACGTATTCCAGTGAGTTCAATGAGGACATGAAAATTCAGAAAATAAAGAAAACCTTTTTGAATGATACAAGATATAGAATAGAGGTTGGAGAGATACCTGCTGGTGCAATTGGATTGATCTCCGGTCATGAAATAGACACATTTATAACTAGAACAGCGACAATTTATGATGAGGACGCTTTCAAACCGAATTTTCCAATTCTTAAACCATTCAAGCATGTTATACAGCCTGTGTTTAAGGTTGCAGTACAGCCAGAGAATCCATCAGATATGGGAAGCCTTATTTCCGGATTGAAAATGATAAGCCGTGAATATGCAGGATGTGAAATAACAGTTGAAGAAGGCGGTGATCAAGCAATATCTGGATACAGCGAGCTCTATTTGGATTGCTTACTGCATGATTTACGGAAACTCTACTCAAATATCGATATAAAGGTTAGCGATCCAATGACTAGATTTGCAGAAACTTGTGCTGATACATCAATGGTGAAACTTCCTACAAATTCGGTGAACGGACACAATTCAATTACAATAATAGCCGAGCCACTGGATGAGGAACTCACCAATGATATAGCAAGCGGTAAATTACCTCTAGATCCGAAAACAAGAAAACTTTCTAAAATACTCAGAAAAAGGTATCAATGGGATTCACTTGCTGCACGATCTGTCTGGGCATTTGGTCCATTGGAGAATCACAGTGTGAGTATATTATGTGACGACACTTTGCCGGATGAGGTTGATAAGGAAAGATTGCTCTTTGCCAGGGATTCGATAATTCAAGGGTTTAGATGGGCATCTAGAGAAGGACCATTGTGTGAAGAGCCTATTCGTGGAGTTAGATTTAGGATTATAGATGCAGACATTTCATCCGACTATAATGAAGCAAACGGGGCCCAGCTTATTCAAATGACTAGACAAGCTTGCTACTGTGCAATCATGACAGCAACTCCACAATTACTAGAACCAGTGTTTAAAGTTGACATGACAAGCAACGGCTCGTTGGGAAAATCACTTTCGAATATTATATCCAAAAGACGTGGCCGGGTTGTTTCTGACAAACCGGTTGATGGTACACAACTATTTAGAATAACAGGCTTTGTCCCTGTTATTGATAGCGTCGGTTTGGAGACTGATATTAGACTATTAACACAAGGTAAAGCAATGTGTGAAATGACATTTGCGAAGTGGCAGACGGCACCGGGTGATCCTTTAGATAAGTCTTGCTATCTTCCAATATTGCGACCTGTTCCAATCGCTTCACTCGCTAGAGACTTTACACTAAAAACAAGGAAGCGGAAGGGTCTTGATGGAGGTCCAACCCTCGAGAATTACGTGGACCATGAAACATGGGAAAAACTTCGGGCTACTAATCTGTTTGTGTAGTGGTCTTTCTACAAAATAGATTCGATAGAATGTATATTTTATTTCAGAAGGCGTCATCTTCAAGAAAATCGTAGAGAAGGTGAACCTATAATTAGTTTATGCTAATAATTAATCTAAATTTTGCTACCATACATATATTTTCAAAAAGTCTCTGATTATCTCTTCCATCTGCTTCTTTTGCTTTTTCCCAATCTTTTCTTTCCCTTTCCCTTAGCCGACATTTGGCGTTGAATTCTTCTCTTCTTTCTGGATAGTCCTTGAGGTGTCTGAGAAGCCTCCTCCAATTCGATATTAAATTCTTCCTCTCCGATATCATTGTTCTGTCTTCTCTTTCTAAGAGATTTAATCTTATCCATAGTTTCCCTTTTCTCCTTCTGTCTCTCTTGAAGTGTTTCATGTTGAACCTGCTTGCCAAACTTCTTGAGCTCTCTTTGCCTTTTGGCATCTTCTTTAGCTTTCTTCTCAGATGCTTCTTGAATAAGTTTACTTTTGAGTTTTTCCATATGCTCATCGGACTTGACCATTTCGGCAAAATAATCTGCAGGGCGTGAAAAAGGTATCTTTAGAGCAAGAAGCTTCTTCTTACCTTCAGTAGCAGCATCAAGCCCTTGCTTCACAAATTGAAGCTCTCTTTCTGTGTCATCATATAAATCTGTGATTTGGGACTCCACTCTAGTAGTGTAAGTTATGGCCTGCGACTCGTCAAACTGATACTTTTCCCATGGTATTCTTATCCTTTCGTACACTTCCTTTATAGCAGCTGTGTTATTAATTTTGAGTTTCGTATGTGGTATTGCATCTGTGTCAGCACCAACATCTGCATTGTTGTACAAAATCTCCTCTTTATTATCACTGGTAGGCTTTTCTTCATTTTTGGCATCCGCAGTGTGAGAACCCTCAAATTCTTCGACTTCCTTCTCATCCTCACTTTCTTCAAGAACGTTCAAATCAAGCTTATCATCATTATCATCATTATCTGGCTCTTCTTGTTCTGACTTTTTCGAGTGATCAGGCACATTCTTCTGCTTTTTCTTCTCCGCTTTCTTGAGAAGACGCTTTTCCTTCTTACTCAACGAATGACTGACATATTTTGAGTCAGTTAAAACACCTGCATCCACCATATCTTGACCTATTAATAACGCAATTTACAGTAGTTATGATCCAGAAACAGATGGTATAAGAAGCACCCTATGCTATTTTTTAGTAGGTGTAAGATAGCCAGCTCATATAACTTTTTCAGGTTCGAAAATTTTTATTTTTTTTGTTTGTTTGTTTGGAAGCTCTACCCACTCGGAAAAGATGTGGGATAGATGGATCAAATTTCAACAATCGGTGAAACTTTTTTTGATCGCTCTGTTATGGGTGGGCTGTCTGGCAGGACTAGCTAAGTTCGAAGTGAAAAAAAAAAGGGAAAAATGTATCTATTGGAATAGCTGAATATTCACAAAATTACGCGGCCCAATGAAAAGTACTATGGTAATCGTCGCTCCGCCTAATTCTTAGTATAAATATATATGTGCATATCTGCCTCGGTTCAGTCATCCTATTCTTTAATATATTACACTTCTGTGTTCAGCATATTTAAGACATTCAATTATTTATTTTTAGTAGACCTATAGAGTTAGAAAAGTTTATTGCACATAATGAAGATCGATAAAAAGCAATCAAGAGAAAAGTTTTTGACGGTATTCCCTCAAATTGTGAAGGAGACTACCGATGTTCTCAAGAGTTATGGCATGCCCCAGGATGCCATTGAGTGGTATACAAAGAATTTGAACTACAATACACCATCAGGTAAATTGAACAGAGGTCTTTCCGTTGTTGATACCTATGGAATCTTGAAGGGCTACGAGACTTATGATGATTTCTCAGAAGATGAATACAAACTCTCTGCAATTCTTGGTTGGTGTATTGAGCTTTTGCAGGCATACTTTTTGGTTGCAGATGATATCATGGATAAATCATTAACCAGAAGGGGACACACCTGTTGGTACAGGGTTGAAGAGGTTCAGGAAATTGCTGTCAATGATGCATTCATGCTTGAGGGTGCAATTTACATTCTTCTTAAGAAGTACTTCTCCAAGAAGCCTTATTATGTTAAGGTCATGGAGCTCTTCCACGATGTTACCTTTAAAACCGAGTGTGGTCAGCTATTAGACTTGATTACAGCTCCAGAGGATAAGGTCGATCTTGCAAAGTTCTCTCTTAACAAGCAAATGTTTATCATTACTTATAAGACTGCATTCTACAGTTTCTACCTTCCAGTTGCTCTTGCTATGCACATGGCTGGTGTCGATGACGAATCCGATTTGAAACAAGCCAGTGACGTTTTGATTCCATTGGGACAGTACTTCCAAATTCAGGATGATTATCTTGACTGCTTCGGTAAGCCAGAGGACATCGGTAAGATTGGAACCGATATCCAGGATAACAAATGCTCATGGGTTGTCAACACTGCACTCGAAATTTGTAATGCAGAGCAGAGAAAATTGTTAGATGAGAACTACGGAAGAAAAGATCCTGTTAAAGAGAAGAAGTGTAAAGATTTATTTATTGCCTTGAAGATTGATGACCGTTTCCACCAATACGAGGAGGATATTGTTTCCAAAATTAGGAAGAATATCTCCAATATCGATGAGACCAGAGGATTCAAGAAGCAGACGTTGACAGCATTCTTGGACAAGATTTACAAGAGAAAGAAATAAATGACAAATCAAATTGTATGATTCAATTTTTTTGGAACTATGTACTGGTTGCTTTTGAAGCTCTTCGCTTTCAAATATGTATCTATATTTAGTATGGGTTTGTATAGGTGAAATCGCATGGCCGACAATTAGAGCACACTTTATAAATTTATCATGTACAGGCAAACCTCTCTTGATTGTTCAATTTCTGATACCGGTACCTGCCATCGGTGGATATTCGTGCGAAGTTGTTGAATCATTTGGATGCTTACAAGCGCACCAATTGGATTTTGGTGCCTTCGACATTGCAGAGGGAATATGCCTTCCACATCCAATCCAAGAAGCCTTATGACAGGTTGGACAAGTAGCTGGCATACACATAGTTATGATTTTGATTCGAGAATATATTTCAACGTGGTTATCTTATTTTTCCATTCTCATCGGACTGAAATAAGCTTAATTAAAATTTGCCAGTGAAGTGAGGATATTCAAATAATTTATATGATATTTTCATGCCTTTTTGTTCTCGATCTCTTGAATTTGAAAGGAACCACGACGAAATCTCAAAAAAATCGATCTCGGATACCACAGACAAAATTGATTGATCTCCTTGCCATAAGGATCGATCATGTAAATCATTTGCCAGGCATCACAGTTTACGCATTCATATTTTTTCAAAACTTAAGGATCCCTTGTATATTTTACAGGGACTTACTTGGTTATATTGAATTCAGATACCGAGGAATATGAAAAAAAAAAAGTTACATATATATGTATATATATTTATCTATCTACACTACGGATGATAGAACTTACATCTGAAATATACATAGCGTGGTTGTGCATCATGTATTTTCCAAGCTGGAATGTGCGTGGCTAATTTCTTCCTCCCAGCAAGTATAGATAGAATCCGCTTTGCCATACAATTCTTTCAAAGAAATTATAACATCCGTACCTAATTAATATATAATTATTGGAACGAGATCAACTAAATAAAACTAAATTACCGAACCGCCGCGAAAACTGGAATTTCGTATCTCCTGATCTATGTCACTTGATCACTTTCTTATGTAAGCTATAGAGATACATCATATCCACCGTATTTTTCCCCAGTATATTAATTTTACGCCAATAATAATATTTAATAATGAACGAAAGGTCATCTTCTCAAGATTCGCTCGAAAGAACGGAGGAACCTCCCACTAAAAGAGTCAAAATTGAACCAATTTCAGAAGAGGCCGAGACACGTGACAACCTCACGTCAGATAAATTGGAAAACGATGAGGAAACAAAACATATAAATGAAACTGTCGGTGAACAGAATGAAAAAAATGCAGAAGGTACTACGACACAGATATTACACCACGAGTCTAAAACCGTGAGTTCGAAAGTGGAACAGGACAAAGAAAGCAACAATCAAGTCTTAGATCCTAGTATTACTGCACAAAGCGAAGAAGTCAAATCAAGTATATCAAATGCTGTTGCCCATGCTAAGGCAGCGATTGGAGCAAAGATATCTGGTGTTTCAAGTATTTGTGCTTCGTCTGAATCACCATTAAAGGTTCCAACTGCCACGGAAATTCCACCGGAATCAGAGAAACCAGCAAGAGGTTCTCCAGCTTGGCAACAGTTGCGTAAACTTAATCACAAAGAGGTGGAGAGAAGAAGAAGAGAGTCTATAAATCAGGCCATAAAAGAACTCCGTGAGCTACTACCAACCCAGAATAGTAATAAATCTCAAACAATTAAAAGAGCGGCAGAGTACATACGGAGGTTAAGAGAAAATGAAAATGCAAATATTGAAAAATGGACATTGGAAAAACTTATCACCGACCAAGCGGTCAATGAGTTGGCTAATTCTAATGAAAAGCTCAAGAGTGAATTGGAGAAAGCCTACAGGGAGATAGAGATTTGGAAAAAGCATTTCCTTGAGATTAAAGCGAAGCTCAAGGATGGTAAAAACTAGTTGAACCGTTATATATGGATGTGTACACTTCCTTCGGGCTTCTTTATGTCCGGAGTTTGCTATTTTAGTTGTATTTGTTTCTTTTGTTGTGTATTATAAGCATGTCATCTTTTTTCTTTTTTATCAAAAAGTATATTGAAGTGTTAAAGTTCCACATCCCTCACAAGTATCCCTTCAGTACCTTGACCTAGAGCTCCAAAGAGATCAAAGTCGATGAACATTTGTCCGGTCCTTGTATCCAAATGTGAAGAGCCGCCATTAAATCTTGTTATCGAACTGCTTCCTGCGTACATCATCTTATCCTCTACCCCGCTTCGATTGCAGACAACGAAGAGAATAGGCTTTCCAAAATGCGTATTTGTGTAAAACGGATCCACTCGTAAAATCCAATATCTTGCAGTCTTCTTATCTGGTACCTCTCTTTTATATTCAGAGCCCTCATCAGGTGACAATATTATGTCGTTAAGTTTGTCTTGGTTGTTAATTTCAAAAGGAATTTTCTTCTCATACAAAGCAGAGTATTTAGCAACATCTTTTGCAGTCCAATCTTCACTCCAACTAGTATTAAGCCAGGCAGTTGGTACTAGAGCCAAATCAACATTGTTCTTATAGCAAAAGTTGGCAAATTCGTACTTTTCAAAGGGTGCCTTAAACTTATAGGGATTTAAATCCATGCATATGCCAATCGCGGTCTTGAAAACTCTTCCCCTAATTTCAAGATTAAAGGCTTCAAACCCATTAGGGGATTCCTCACATCCCCATTGCTCATCTGTCTCGTATAAAAAGGACTTTCTATAATTATGAATAATTTTACCCGTGGGTGAAATTAGTACCGCAGAGTTGTAGATTTTGTAGCCACTTTGTGGCTTGGGTAAGATGAATTTCTCCGGGTAGCCTATTAAAGTGTGGCAATGATACTCTTCAGAAAGATGCCTTCCAAAATTGTAGCTCTTTCCCTCACCTTTAACTTCCAAATACGGTTCTATTTGAGCTTTGTCCCTAAAATTATAGCCGGTAATGGCAAGTTCCGGTAATACGATTAAATCAGGACTATGCCCATTGCTTTTGCTGAATCCCAATTGAATAATCCTGGATGCCCTCTTGATATTGGCCTCTATCTGGCCGATTACAGAGTTTAACTGAACAGCAGCAATTGTGAGTTTCATGATAGTCTAATAAAGGGAAGCCTATAAAGCTCCATAGATAAATAAGATAATACTTCATAAGAAACTTTCAAATTTTGAGCACCTCAGAGAAACGGGGAAAAGTTAAGAAAATGATGGGGAAAAATACGGGGGTGCTGAGCGACAATAACCAAAAGAAAAATAATAGGAAAGGAGGAAAAATGGTTTAACTAATATTCAAAGAGAACTGTACTTCTTTTTAGGCATTCTAAAGAATTAGATTTATTCACCAGCAGGATCATCAATACAATTATACATTCATTTATTCAAAAATGGTGTCAAATATTCCCGAGCTTTTGCTTGATCCATACATAAAGCTATGGGTCCTCCTTCCTATATCAGTTGTTATGGTCTTAGTTGGTGTACTTAGGACGTATATTTCGATGACATTAGATCCTTCACCAAAAATTGAAGATCATAAGTTGTTAAGAGAACAGCAGCATATACGAAGGCTTGCCAATTATTGCAATAATGACTCTGTATTTCGGAATAAAATGGAATATGATGCGAAAGTTCGGTACTTTGTCGATGAATACTCCGGGACTAAATATTTAAGAAAGCTTCCACCTAAAGATCCAAACGAACAGCCAAATCCTCTTACCGACTCAAGTTCCAATGACTTCATGATGCAATCCGTGAAATCGAGTCTTGCTAATTGGGTTCCACAAAGTATTATTCTGTGGTGGGTCAACTTCTTCTTTAAGGGCTACGTTATCATGAGATTACCATTTGCAGTCACTTCTAACTTTAAGCCGATGCTTCAAACTTCCATCGATACTACAGATTTGGACGCTTCGTATGTCTCGTCAATTAGTTGGTATTTTGTTAATTTATTGGGTCTCAAGTCAGTTTATTCCCTAATTTTCAATGATGCCAGTATGGTTAATAAGTTAATGACTCAGCAGCAGCAGCAGCCTATACAGCCACAACTTGCAGGTGCAGGCCCCTCAGCTCAGCAGCTTTTCCAAAATAGAATAGAAAGCCTCAAGATTGCTCGGTTCAATAGTTGCCTTGATCGCACAGAACAACGTCTTCTACATTATTATGAGAGCAAATAACTGGAATATGTTGTATTAGCTTTAACACTTTTACGATTTGGAATATATCATGTCTAAGTATGCTTTGATATCTTGAGGTGATTGTCCTGGGAGACTATTATTTTTCTTTCGTTTTAATGCAGACTTGAGTAATTCTGCTATTTCGCAAATTTCATTTGGAGTCATCTTTTTTTTATCATACCACAAATTGGTGGCAGCAGGTGATCCAAAACTTGCATAAAGCTTGGCAATTTGATATTTCACCTCGGAGGTAAAGTTTGATCTAGGTATACCAAGTTTTTTTATAAACGATGTCAAATGAATAGACTTTGTTATGTCATCATCCACCCCTTTTGTAAGAGAAGCAGCATATCTGCTTATAAACTGATCGGCACAAGCGCTGATCGAAGACACATGATGTGGGCATGTGTTTAAAAACGTTATAAACCAATCAATTTCGGAGTCGTCGATCCATTCAAGAATAATATTTACAAGTTCGCTGTTTAGAATCTCCGACTGTCTCATGATTGGAGCAATTGACCGTGTGTATGCATTAAAAAATAACTTTTTGTTCTGCCATGTAGACTTCAATGCTTTTGCAATTGAGGATACTAAAGCAACGTATCTATTAGTAAGTTCCCTTTGTGGAACCATCTTGTCGACATCTTTCAAAGATTCAACTATATCAGAAGCTTCCTGAAACTTCCCTGACTTAATAAACGAGTCGAGAAGACGCAGTTTTAGCTCTGGTGATGCACACTCTATAAAAGACTGACCGTTATCGTCGCCATCATCAAATGATTTAATTGTTTTCTGAACTAAAAGTAACTGCTTATAGTACAATAGTAAGCTGACTACTTTTTCGATGTCCACCCTCTCAAGTAATTCGAACCGCTCCACTGAATATGATGTAATGGCAGTGAAAGCATTACTAGGTTCGGAAAGTTCTGATGCCGTGTTAAGTAATGCAATAATTCTATGAATCAAAGAAAATTTGGTAAGTTGACTCTCGTACTTTTCAAAGATGGCATTAATCTCGGATGAATCTCCAGCAACATTTCCTAGCTCACATGCAATACTGTCTAATATATCCGGTGGTAACTTTATTTGTGTTTGTGCAGCAGCTGTGAACTTTAGTTCTGTTAATTTAACTTTGGAAGTACTGTTGTAATTCATCATCATTTCAATAAGCCCACCGTTATTGAGTCGATTGAGTTTATTGCGCCCACTCTTTACGTTAATGTAATCTCTGTACTTGTCTAGTTTAGAACTGTCTTGTGTGCTCAAGGCGGCTTCTAAATAATCTCCATAACCAAACTGTATGAAAGGTGTTTTGTAAGCCCTCGGTTGATTTATTTGCTTTTCCGGAAGACTTCGGTTGGGTATCTTCACTTTTCGTGAAGCTTGTTCTTCTGTATTTTCTAATCTACTTATGTACTCTTTCACTCTCCCCTTACCTCCGCCGACCATATTTGCAAAGGAACATTTCGAAACCGAAATTTCATCACTTATGTGATAGCGAGAACCAAAGTTCAACATCAATCTTCGACTTCTGACACCTCCCCATACAAACATTTGTATATAATTTTGCACAAATTTATCTAGCAGGATTCTGTGGTGAAAATTTGCAAATGAAATATGCAACGAATAAATTGTAAAAATATGATTTGTTGACAAAATAGTCCAACCAGTCGGTGTCTCATGGCAGCATTATCTACCATGTGCTTATTGTATCCTGATCCGCTTAATTTTTTTTTTTTCACTGTTAGTACTGTTTATTAATTCTTTTTACTTCTTTTTTTTGGACAGGCTCGCTCGCAGATTGCTCGTCTATTTGCTGAATAAAGCGTTTCTGCATTCCAAGTATTTTAGCAGCACAGAATAGGAGGCTGTCAACTTTGTGCCGTTTAAAGGTTCCTATCTTAAACGAAAATTTCATATATTGGCATTTATTACCATTCGTACATTCATTCTACTTCAAAAGGGGGATTGTGATTTTTCTGCATCATCTTGCTGTCTCATTACCTTGACAATTTAGCATTTTGATATTCCTCTGCTTCCATTGAGGTATCATTGTTAAATCAATATGTCGAAGAATAGATCTCTCCTTTCAAGGATATTATTAAAGCCTGTATTCTCATTCTTTTTTTGGATTTTCTTGTCTTCCATAGTACCGGTTTTCCTAGAAACTGATTTTCCTCTTGGAAATAAGCCGCAGTATGATCAGGACAGATACTTAACCAGTACGTCATTGTACCGTCTAAATTCAGAGAGCGTTCTTTCTTCTGGATTAGTCAATTCAGATATAGTAATTGTGACTGCACATCCCGATGATGAATCGATGTTTTTTACTCCAAGCATCATAGAGCTTGCTAAAAGAAACTACAATAATACGTTGCATCTATTATGTTTGTCCAACGGCAATTACGATGGTCTTGGAAGTGTCAGACAGCAAGAAATCGTGAAAGCAGCCAGTTTCCTTCAAATAGATGATGTAAAGGTTTTAGACTTTGAGGACGATATTCACAAGAAATGGAACAAGAATGATATTTCAAATACTCTTACTGAAGAACTGGAGCATATGGATTTGAAAACACATAGAATCAGATTGTTGACATTTGATGATCGTGGAGTTTCGGGCCATCCTAATCATTTCTCTCTTTTTTACGGATGTAAACAGTTTATTAAAGATTACACCAGTAATCATGAGGGAAGATATGCCTCGGTCAGAATGTTCGCTTTGAAGTCATGGAGTTTACCTGAGAAATATTCATCTTTTCTCTGGGTGAATATTCAGTTGATTTACAAGTATTTGGTTCAACTTGGAATAACTAGAAGGATTGAAATTTTGGTAAACCATTTTACAAATAAAAATGTAATTGCATTGCCCGAAAGTTTAAGTGGTATGAAACATAGCTTCATCATTTACAACAACTTTAATTCCTGGTTCGTGAGTCTATCAACGATGACTTATGCTCACTATTCTCAAATTGTCTGGTTTCGGTGGTTCTGGATCTTCCTAAGTAAATATATGAACTGCAATGAACTAGTGTTGGTTGCGAATGTTTAAGAATTCAAAGCATACGCATATATAAATACAAATATAAATAAGTTCTATAGTCAAGTGTATATGTTCGTAATGGTTAATTACCACAACCCAAGCATTTCATCATCATCGTCATCAGCACGTTGCTGCTTTCTAATCGAAACTTCTTTTCCTAATCTATTAAGGTATCTCCTTTGATATTGTTTTAACTTCTGAAGTAAGATTTCCTTCATATTTTCATTAACCGAAAATGTCTTTATAAGTTGCTCGGCTTGATAGAATTCCCGATTTTGAGAGAGTCGTATTCGACATTTGTTTAAATGTGACATCAAAAGATCTTCCGTATACGTTGCTTCTGCGGTGGTAGCATTAGATTTTAAACTTAATGCATTTTGATATATCACTGGCACGTTATCTAAAAGCGTTTGAAGAGATGCAAACGAAAGACAAAGCTTGAACATCTTTTTTGTTTTCGAAACTGATTTGCATTGTTTCCATATTGTATCAAAAATCGACTGCCCTAACGGCATTACTGCCCCTTCATATTCATCACGTGATACATTATTTCTCCACAATCCCGTTTGCAAATCTCTAAAAACATTCTTGGATAATAAACCAACACACTCTAAAACTGTTTCCAAGTATACCTGCGATCTCGAAAAGTCCAAGTTGTAGAATTCGATGAATTTATTACAGGTTGAGATTGCCCTGGTTATTTGTGAGTTGTATGCATACGCTAACATTATACAACGTAACAACTTAAATGTCGGAAATAGCTCAGAATCATTATGAAGCAGAGCACCAGGCTTCGGCTTTTCATCTGTGGGATCTATCTTCCACATATACTCAATAAATTCTTCAAGCATGTTCGTATTTCCGAACTTTCCTATGGACAATATTATTGACTGGCAAAGATCCGTATTTGGAATCAAATTATCTTTTTTCAAATCCAACATTATCGTTCGCATATCAGGTTGACCATTAATTATTTTGCAGTAAGGATAGTGATAATCTTCGGGTATTTTTTGGGCTCGATTTTTATTCAGCTTGTAACGCTGAAGTTGCCATGTCTGCTCTTCAGAATTGCATAACAATTGAAGTTTTGTGGACCATAGATATCTGGTGAGATGTGCCTGCCTATTTTGGAGAATTTTGGTTTCCAAATCGGCAAGAATGTTTATAGCATCAAAATATCTTAAGTTCTTCATGAAAAAGCGAACAATCAAGTCATAATCATAAATTGTAAGAGATGTATGCTGCATAAATGCTAAGATAATTCTTTTCACTCTAAAAAATGATTGGCCTTTAAGCTTCAAAAGGCTGTACATATCAAAATCGTTTGTTAGCCTCGAGTAATTACTTTGCTCTATGGTAAAACTTTTAACAATATTGAGCTGATAGCCCGTTAATCTCTTGATAATCAATGATATATCTGAAGGGTCCAATTCTTTTGAAATTGTAGGAATTGCATCAACGTAATATTTCATTAAATTGTAGATCACATTATCGTCAGGATTTTGTAATGCCGCTCTAAGCTGTCCAACAATGTTTTTGTACGATATTTCGGGATGGTGCTTTATTTTGTAATATGTAACAGGCCTACGTTTAGTTGAACGTGCTATATCCCTTAAGGTTGTTGTATTTTCAAGTTGGGTTTTTGATAGAGTTGTGGATGTATGAGAAAGTAAGGATGATAATGTAATACCAGAAAACTTGAATGAATTTTCATTCAGGTGTGCAGTTTTAATGTCACTGTTAGCCGCAAATTTCTGAAATCCATTTGATTTCAAGTAATCTCCAAATTTTTCCAACTCCTCATAGCTTAAACCTTCCGACATCTCCTCATGAGGCGGATGTGTGCGAAGTGAGCTCGTTGCGAATTTTCGACTAGCAAATTTATGAATAGTCACAAATCTCCAGCATAATACTCCTCCATTATGAATGTTCATGTCTTCAAGTCAATATCAACAAGCAGGAACTCCAGTTATATCAAATAATAAACTTAGGTGACTAAGAGAATAAGAACGCATGCATACCTTATGTGCACGTTAGAACTACAAATTTTAGTGCGATACTTTTTTTAATTTTTCAGCAAAAATCAGGTTCGCTAAAATGGTGATGATATAATATAGTTCAGAGTAAGAAAGATCTAATTAAAAGTTATCAATTGTAGTCCCAAGCCCTTTTCGTTTCGCTTCAGTAAGGACCTTCGAGCCGACAAATATATCCATAACACAAAGACCAACAAGTTTGCAAATTATAACTCTCTGGGACTTCATGTAATTCAATTGGTCCAAAGCTTTTTTAGGAGTAGGATGAATCAACAAGGAACCAAGCTCGATAAGCGAGTCCTTGGAGATGTTATTTTGTTGAAATTCCCCGGCTTCTCTTAGGCAATCGTTTATTGAATCAACAATAATTTTTCCTCCCTTTGAAATGCATTGATTTATTAGCGTCTCTCCGTCGATTTCAATCATTTCCGGCTTATAAGAACCGATTGCCCCAATAAAAATCCTGCTTCTTCTATCCTGATCTATATTACGTTTGAGTACAACAGGTGAGGACGTAGGGACACATGAAAAAATCACACTGGTATTTTTATAGGCCTCCGTAATGTGGATTTCGTCATCCATAGATACTATTTCAAATAAAACACCCGAAAATTTGGCCTTGAGAATCGTTACTAGGGCATCAGCATTCTTTGTTGTTCTATTAATTATCACCACCTTGTCAAAAAAGCCCGGATAAAGTGTAAGAGCTAGCCTTAAATGCCATTCTGCTTGTGGGCCAGAACCGTAAACAATCAGATTCCCTCCTATGAACGATTTCTGATCACCTGGAACGAACACCTTTGCAAGTGCTAAAGTGGTCGAAAGTGCGGTACGAAATGCAGTTAGTGTGGCTGCATTCAATATGCCTATTGGTGATCCATCATGTTTATCCAATATAGTTGTCAGACCACGGAAGCCCGAATGCGAACCAGTAAGTGCCTTCATACCTACCTGAGAGCCGGAACTACCCATGAAAAGGTGAGTAGCATATTTTGTTGTTGTGACAATCCTCGAAGGTATTATGCTATTGTCCTGGTAGTATTCGATCAAGCCTCTGGATAACGTATTTTGGTACTCTTTGATATCATCTAATGTAAGGTTTTCTAGTATTTGGCGGACTTCAGCATCCTTAAGAACAATCATGGTCAAATTCTTGGAAAATCATAAAAGCATTCGAGACTGTAACAAGAAATAGATTACTTGACGGTCGCATGTTTTTAGATCATTTATTTCGGATAGGCAGACAACTACAAAAAAACTAAAAAAAATAAAAAGGATTTATACATATGCTGGTTCTGATATATATATAGGGTAAATATGGCTATTTTATTATCGTTATCATAAGTAGGCGGCTGAAGAATATTTGATCATTATATAATACGGCGGCTTTTCCACGGTTTTGTCCTTTAACTTCTTATCTCTTGGAGACATTTTCGAAAATTTATATCCTTGAGCTTGATAGAATTTCAACGCACCTAGGTTATCAGAAAAGACAGTTAACGAAATTCCATCCAATGGGTAGAATCGGGACAGATATCGCCTATTCATGTTAATTTTATCAGGTATGGTAGAAAGGTGTTTCATGGCCTGGGAACCGATTTTGTTATTTTGGTAGGCTTTATCAAGTTGGATCTCATAGAGATATAAAACAGAAAGGTCTCCATCTACAAGGATTCGCATAGATAAGAACCCTGCTAACTTAGAGCTAACTTCTGTGCTGTTATCTTTAAGTAAAATGTAAATTAATCCGGAATCCTTCATCTCTTTGATTTTATCCATTTTCCAGGTTGGTCCATGAAGCCTTGCATATATGGCGCCCAAATTATGATCAATTAGATCAAGGCACGCATTTAATTCATTAGTCGAGATCGAACCAACATCAATAATGTTGGTTTTAATCTTGAGCTCATGATTCCGGGCCTCGATGTACCTCGGAAACTCTGCTTTGAGTTCCGCTTTTAGGTACGTACTTTGCTCTCTTTCAAGACTTTTAATTGTAGCACTGTCCTGATATGTATCAAGCATAGTCGACATTTGATATGCTCTAAACAATACAATTTACGGTCTTAGCTGAAAGCTGCTTTTTATGACTGATAGAGAGTCAAGTACAGCCTCTATCGTCATTAACTGGACGCTTAATTTTTGTAGTAAGTAATTTTTCAGTCGAGGAGAGAGAGATCTTAACGCACAGAAATAATAACCGCCATCGGAACGAGGACCTGAAAAATAAAGAGATCGGCTTTTTTTTTTTTTGTTCCTATCCATGGTTCAGAGGGAGCAGCGAAATTGGGTACTCGAAACCAAAAAAAGAGTCATCAAATAGTATTACTGTTATCAATCGCCCAAGATGTAATATAAAAACTCAACCTCAGTATCTTTCTTGTGTTTTTGTCTTTTGGAGCAATTAAAATTGTGTTCAAGCTAGGAACTTTGAGTAGCAGTATTGAAAGCAGGAAATATGGTTTTCAGCATTGAGAAAATCGTCAGACCTAAGATCTTGACTTTGGAGCCTTACAGGTGTGCCAGGGATGATTTCCAGGAAGGTATTTTACTAGATGCTAATGAAAATACATATGGACCAACTATTCAGGGGCTTTCAGAAGAAGAGGAGAAGTTAGATTTGAATAGATATCCCGATCCTCACCAAATCTTATTGAAGAAGCAGATTTGTGCGTACCGGAATTCAGAAGCGCAAAAACCTGAAAGTGTGATAAAGCTCCCAACGGATGAGAAGGGTGCCCCAATAAAGCTCAGTCCAGTGAATCTTTGTTTAGGTGTTGGATCTGATGAAAGCATCGACTCAATTATTCGTGCTTGTGTTAAACCGGGGAAGGAAAAGGTACTATTGTGTCCGCCTACATACGGTATGTACGGCATTTGCTGCACAGTTAATGACGCTGAAATTGTCGAGGTTCCTTTGAATCTTGAGAACTTCCAGATTCAACCAGACAAAATCATTGAGCAAATAAAATCCGATTCCAGTATCAAACTGATCTATATTACTTCGCCAGGTAATCCAACTGCCACCCTTATCAAGCAGGATTTGATTTTGGATGTGTTGAGTGAAATTGAAAAGTTGTCATGGGATGGCTTCTTAATTGTGGATGAGGCATACGTGGATTTTTCACCTGTGGGATCATCCATCTGCCCCTTGGTCAATAAGCATCCAAACTTAGTTGTGATGCAGACATTCTCTAAGGCATTCGGTTTGGCTGGTATCAGATTAGGTATTTGCTATTCAACCCCATCTCTCTCGGCTTTGTTGAATGCAATGAAGTATCCTTATAATGTCAACAATATCACAAGTAGCATGGCATTGAGGGCAACTAAAAAGGAGTCCTTGATGAATATGAAGAAAACAGCGGCTGTTATTATTAACGAGCGTGCTATTGTACTAGAAAAAATATTGAAAATCAAGGGTGTGGGAAGAAATCGTGGTGGCTCAGATTCCAACTTCATTCTTATTGAGATCCTAAACAAGGATGGTGTGCCTGATAACAAGATTGCACATGAGGTTTATTCCAAGCTAGCAACTGATAGGCAAGTTGTGGTCAGGTTTAGGGGTAACGAATTGGGCTGCAAAGGATGCCTTAGAATTACTATAGGTACACCGGAAGAGAATAAAAAGTTACTTGAGCAGTTTGAGGACGTGCTTTCACACGCTTTGGAGGACTAATTTATGTTAAAACTTATAAGAAAAATGAAAGTATACATCTATATCTCCCCTTGTCTCAGTCATAAAAGTTTCATCCTGCCGTATTATTCTAATGCATTTCTTGCAAATGTTGGAAGAACGAAAGACGCCTCGTGGATTTCCTGGTTGTAGTATTTGTACAACTTTGTCTCCTTTTCTGGATCAACGGATCTCAATGGTCTCTTCAAGTTTGCACTTGGATTTTTGGAGCAAACCATAAATCCAATTTGGCCAGATGGGTATGTCGGAATTGTGCAGTAAGCGTAATCAACCGTTGGGAAAACTTTCCTGCAATCATCAACAACCTTCTTTATGAGTGGCATGTGCAACCATATGCATTCGCCCTGTGTTGTCATAACACCCTTTTCTGTCAAGGCGCCACTCAAAAGTTTGAAGTATGGTTCCTGGAAAAGGGATTCGGCTGGTCCTTCTGGATCCGAAGAATCAGTAATGATAACATCAAAGGTATTCCGGTATTTTTTCAAGAATTCAAATCCATCACCAATATGGACATGAACCTTGGGGTCATCGTATGATTTAGATAATCCAGGGAGATATTTTTTCGAGGCTTTAATCACAGCATCGTCAATATCGCAAAGATGTGCCTCTTCAACCGTCTCATGCTTAAGAATTTCCCTCAAAACTCCTCCATCACCGCCACCAATAACCAAAACCTTTTTTGGATTTGGATGAGAGTTCATAGCTAAATGAGTGATCATTTCCTGATAGGCAAACTCGTCCCTCTCGGTCACCTGAATTACACCATCTAAAACAAGAACATTTCCATAGTCTGTAGACTTGAACACAAGAACATCTTGATATTTGGACTTTTCGACATGAAGAATTTGATCAACTTTCAAATTCATGGCCTGTCCTGGCCACATAGTATTTGAGACCTCGGAAAACCAGCCGTTTTTAATTGTAGGGTGAGAAAGAGTGTTTGTCATTATCACTTATATATGTTATTCTTTTTCCGTATGATCAAGTCAAAGATTTTTTGAAATAAATAAAGCATGTCTTTCTCTTAGTTAGTTTATTAAGGAGTCAGAAAAGAGGGGAATGGAGAAATTTTCACTTGAAGATTATCGGAATCATTCGTATCTCTTTTTTTTTTCCTCTCCGTTTCTTTTCTGTCAAGCTTTTTATTGGTTCACGTGTGTCCCCTAATCATAGAATCACATTTGAATTCATAGTACAATATTCTATAAACCTATGTGTTTTTTATTAGGAAAATTAAACAGCATTATCGACTTGGAGCATGCGAACGTGTATATCACAAGTCCTGGAACTTCAGGATTCCCTTAAACGGGTAATTATATTTAATTTGACTAATTCAGCTGCAAAAACTTTACCAGAATTACTGTTTTCAATAATTATAGGTAGCACCGCGGATAAATTTTATTTAATTTTTTTTTCTCAGTTCTCGTTACAACTATTTATGTTGTTGGACATTATGATAAATAACTGAGACAAGAAAAGAATTGCGCCTGTTTTGTACTACTAGTAGTTTAACAAACGAGATGTTATATAATCAGGTTTTCAACCTGATATAAAAATGTAAATAACCTAAAATATTATCCTGAATATTAGGTCGTTATAAAAACATAGCCAGTATAGATTATTCATCATTTATATCTTAGCTCTATCTTTTGAGGATTTATTAAACATTAAAAGAAAAACTATTTACTAAAAACTAAAACATGCTCATAAACCCAATGTTTTATATAGTTTCATACCTTCAGCAACATTTTGAACCCTTGCATCAATTCTAAAGCCACTTTGCTCCAGATCAACCAGAGTTTCATAAAACCTATCAAGAGGCACCTGGAAAGTTTCAATGAACTCATTCTCCTCTAAGTGGGTGACTGGGTGGATATTTTCATCCAATGACATATCCACTTCTACTGTGATAATCACAGTGTTCGTATTAGTAAACCCTGGATCGTTGAAAATCTTTGGAGAAACTGATTTAATGGTAGCAATCAAACCCGTTTCCTCTTTCAATTCTCTTAATGCACATTGCTCAACAGTTTCGTTTGGATCCAAAAGTCCAGCAGGCATCTCAATGCATACTCCTTCCACAGGTGGTCTGAACTGTTTCTGAAGAATGATGTGTGGAATTTCTCCCGCTTTGTGTGGCTTTGTAATTGCAAGAATACCAACGCCATCAATATCTTTTCCCTTTGGTCTTGTTGTACGTGCAGCCATCTCCCAATCCCGTGCCTTACCATCGGCACCAATATAATCCAACTTACTAAGAGATATAAACTTAGAATTGGTGTTGTCTAAAGGTGTAGTTTTGATAACCTTTGCTCTTGAAAGATCAACTGCTTTTTTAATTGTCGACATTTGTTTAACTAGAGGTCTTAGCCTTCTGAACATTCAATGATAATTCTAGGGTATACGTGAAACTGTATAATTTCTCACTTTACAATCAAGTATGGTGCGAATGCTATAGTGTGATTAGAGTAGAAAATAAGTATAGGGACTGCCAAGAACGTGCCATTTTTTTTTTCTTGTACTGCAGATCTTAGTCTGCCAAAGTTTGATTCTTCGGAGATGTCTATTTTTTTTTTTTTTTTTTTTTTTTTTGCTGGCTGTTGTGCTTCTTTTCATACGCAAAAAAAGCAGATAGAGCACTTGATATACTTTAATGCTAAACCTCCATCAGTGTGCGTTCGACATACAATATAACACACATTAACGGATAGATAATCAGATTCCTTGGGGAAGGGGCACTGTCAGTTGATACTTTTATAAAGCCGCACGAAAAAAATCCACAATGACAGAACAAAGTACAGACGACCTTAGACTAAGAATACAACAGGAACTTGTTGCAAGTGGAAAATATCAAGAAATATTCAACCTGCTAAAAATCGAGCTTGCAAACTCTGGGTGGTTTGACGAGTTTCGTGAACTTACAAACGAAACGGTTAGTAAACAGGGTGAAAAGGGCTCGTTGAAACTTGGCGATGTTATAGATCAACTGGAAGGAAAGGGGTTTCAGATGGTGCCAGATGAAGTTAAGGTGAAGATTCTTCGGAAGATTAAAGAGTTTCTCGACAACGTGGTAGAGTAATCTACGGTCGAATTCGAAAAGCTTGTATTACTTAAGCAGGGCATTCCTAAGCATGTGTACATAAAGAACTTTGATATTATAGCCATATTAATTAAGTAGTCAATAATAAACAAACAAGGCCATTATAAACGAACAGAATACTAAATTACAGAAGGATAACAATAAAAAGCAAAAAAAAAATAGGCATACACTTTAATCATCGTAATCTTCATCCTCATCAACTTTCCGCACAGGTTCTTCAACCGGAGAGTCATTTTTAACTTCATCCTTCTTGGAGTCTGCATTCGAATCCTTTGGAGCTGTTTCATTCTCTGTCTTGGCTGCATCAGACCCAGTGATACTTTCACCTTTTATCTCTGCAATCTCTTCCTTATCCATTGGTTTCAAGCTAATGGTAGGTTTAGGCTCCTCTTTATCTGCAATCTGAACCTTTGTTTTCTCCTCAGAAGTCGAAGTATCAACTTGAGAAGGAGCAGTAGTTTCACTTTTGGTGTGCACAAGACCGTTATTACCCGATTCACTTCCAGATGGAGTCACTTTTGGAGGAGTTGGGGCACTTGCAGCAGGCTGATCCTGTACAGAAGGTTTATTCTCAGAGCTGTTCTCCTGTGTGGTGTTGAAATTCGACACAACAGCTGTGTTTGCGTGACCAGGAGAAGGTATCGTACTTTGCTCTGTTTTCTGCCTCTTAATCTCCTCCGGCTCTACAGGCTTTGGATTTTCAAGAGAATGCTTCTTGGAGGAAGAGTCCTCCTCCTTATTCAAAGTTGGAGCCGTTGAAGTAATAGGAGGTAGGCTCACGTGAGAATTACCAGCCGAATCTCCATCCAGCTGTTGCACGGGAGGAAGTTTTGTGTTCGAAGAGCCATTTTCTTCAGGATGGAATTCCTGATTCTGTTTCCTGTTTTCACTGTTCATCGGCTGGAGCTGGGTGGACTTGGACTGATCACCAGTCTGCTCAGAATAATTCAGCGAAGCACTAACTTGCCTGTGATTTGTCTGCAGCTGAGGGGGTGGTGGAGGAGGAGGCTCCATTCCATGATCAACTGGTTGTAGAAGCTGACCATTTTCGCGACCATCACTTTGGTGCTGCTTAATGGAAGACTGTTGTGGAACCTGCGGAATTGGAAGTGGAACACGAGAGGTAGCATTTTGAGGAAGCTGTTGTGCAACCGGTGCCTGTAATTGTGGAGCTCTGACTGGCTGTCCCTGAGGTTGAGCCTGGAACTGCGTTTGCATTTGTGGCTGCTGAGGAGTCATGACCTGAACTGGTTGCTGAGCAGCTTGAGGAAGAGGTGGAGGTGGTAGAGAGCCACCTTCCTTTTGGTATTTGGTGAGCTGAAGAAGTCTTTCCTGAATGTTTGGATTGCTTGGGTCCAATGATGCTGCCCTGTGATATGCATCCAAGGCATCGCCAATCTGGTTGTTGCAAGTCTCGTACAATGTTCCCAAATCATACCAGACCTCCGAAAGATAAGGATTAAGTCTGATTGCCCTGGTGTAAGCATCCAAGGCATCCTTATACTGCGATATTTTATAGTAGAGCACACCGATCGAACACCAGAAGGTTGGATTTCTCGAGTCAATGTTAACTGCGTGCTGAAATGACTCGTATGCGTTCGGATAGTCCTGCTTTGACATGTACACACGACCCAGATAGTACCAGGAATGTGCATCTGCTTGGTTCAACTCAATTGACTGATGAAGCAATCTTAATGCAACGTCATCATCGTGGAACGGAGCCTCAGGTTGTGAGTATAGACATCCTAACTGCTGCAAGACCTTGGCATGGTTTGGATTTGTTTGCAAAACCCTCTCGTAGGCATCCTTTGCACCTGGGAAGTCTCTCGACTGTTCCAGTACAGAGCCAATCTGAAACCAGACATCCGACTGCGATAATGGCGCCGGAGGCATGGAAAGAATGTAGTTGAAACACTCAAGTGCCTTCTGTAACTTGCCCTGAAGCTTGTATATGATTCCTAGCCTGAAATAGATCTCGTTGGCCTTTTCAAAGTTTGGATCCATCTCTAACACACGAACAAATGCTTCCTCCGCATACTCCAACGAACCATATCTGTCGTACAAGATTCCGATCCCATGCCATAATTTTGGCACGTTCAAGTTTTGAAGATTAAGAAGAGCTTGCTGATATGCTGTGTAAGCACTTTGAAGATCATCTAGCATTAAATAGCAGTGTCCCAAAAGACCCCAGGTCTCTCCATTGTTTTGGTCCAAGGAAAGCGCTCTTCTGTAAAGATCTGCAGCCTCCGCATAAGCATCACGTGTTCTGTACACATTAGCCAATTTTGTCAGTGCCTTTGGATTATTAGGAGTGTACCTAAGTGCTGTCGAAAAAGCTTCAACTGCCTTTTCAACGCTTCCAATAGTGTCAGCACACGAACCAATAGCGATCCAAGTTTCTGCATTTTCCTGTGCTAAACGAGCATCTAACAAATTAGGATCCATGCCCTGGTTTTGGGCTTGAACCTGAGCCTGCACTTGGGCCTGCTGGCTTTGTAAAGCTTGGACTTGCACTTGTGCCTGAGCCTGAGCCTGAGCCTGTGCTTGTTGTGCCTGCACTGCCTGCACTTGACGTTGCTGCAAAGCAATGCCTGGGGCACCATTTATAGTCTGTCCTAAAAGTTGTTGATTCATCTGTTAGAAATTATGTCACCGATGTACGCTATTCAATGGAAGTTGGGCAATTACGGTAGAGAAAAAAATGGATCAAAGCTTCCCAAAGAGAAATTTGGTATGTATGGAGGTTCTTTTCAAACGCAAAGACGAAAAAGGAAAAGCGTTAAAATAATATGACCTGGTATGGAAAAGTGCCTTTCGGGTCAGTGGATATATATGAATGTAGAGTCGAAAATAGTCTTGAAGGTTGCGACACAAGAACGATACGATTTGCAAAGGCTAGTACATTATTTATTTGAAAGAAAATGTTAACTATCTGGAGGTAGAAAGTAAGGCGTCAGTCACCTCTGAGAAAACAAAGATCGTTCGTTGCTCGATGGTGAAAAAAAAAAAATATCGAAAGGAACACAAACAAAAAAAAAGAAAAGCTCAATATCCCAAGAACAATAAAAAGTCAAAGAAAAAATAAACATTAGAAATAACTCTTGGAACAGATTCAATAATGAAACTAAATAAACAATCGGCTTTGAAGGAAAAACATAAGGAGCCAAAGAAATTATAATAGAAGGTATATCGTCATCCTCCGGATAAAACAATTAAAGGAAAGGGTCCGAATTATTTAGATAATATATACCTGAGGCGAGGGGGCGGCTTTTAAATGGTAAGTCGGCAGGTCAAGGAAGGGCCTTCTTTTTTGTTAACCTTTTTAATGCCAGATTTTTTTCTTCTCAATCTTATATTTATTTGTCCCACTTTCGGTCAGGGGAGTCTGAGCAGCTTTGGATCCATCCCACTAGCCGGGTCACATCACGTATGCTTTTTTTTTTTAGTGAAGTAAAAAATATAAATAAATTGAAGTATATACGTGAACGGATAAGGAGATTGCGACGTGGTAGACTCGTGGACAACCTTGATATTAATTATATTTCCCCTGGTCTTGCAATAATTCCGTAAATTAACACACATACTGGTTGAGATCGAATGCAACTACAGCAAATAAACCTTGATAACATACTAGATAAATATTTGGCCCTAAAATACTTGATAGAATTTCCTTTTTCATATGGCCCCCGCAGATCGGCAATGATTTAAATAAAAGGAGAAAGAGAACAAAGCTTCGTTTCTCGACAAAGCCCCGGAGAAACTAAACAAATCACTCGGAGTTTTATCAGGGAACATATGTATGTATACAACAAATAGGGAAACAACTCGAAAAATAAAATAACTGAAGTCGAAAGCAAATTTTGTTTGATTGACAGGATCTAAATTATTTACGGAATATGATGTTTTACAGCTGACGGCTTTTAGCTGGAAAAAAAGCCGAATGAATGTAAGGCTGAGAGATACCAGATAAACGAAACGAAAAGAGGAAATTTGAAAAAAAAAAAAAAAAATAAATAAGTTACTGAATACTTGTAAAGATGTGAAGACAGGTGGTGATGAAGAAAGGAAAATAAACGCAGTGAAAAAGGGCGCAAAGTACAAATACGAGTGGTCGGTTCTCCATCCAGACAATTTACCTAGCAGTAAATGGGAAATGTGCATTATACCGAGTAGTTGAATGATTTTGCCTCATCTAACAGCCGCTTTATTGTACTTTTCCTAGAAGGATGCAGAATGTATTGTGAGTAAAAGAGCGACCTTTGTTTACAGAAGATCGAATAATTGTTTGTTATAACGTAGATGTTTTGTGACGATGTTGACAATAACACTTGCCAGCTATAATTTAATTTGGGAGATGTCTGCATTGTTCAAAACAATCCAAAGGTTGCATCTCACATTTAATATTATCCTACTCTCCTGTGTGCTGAAAATGTATTATCATGTGAAGCACCACCGTGCGAGGGCGATAAAGTGATTTTTTTTAAAGAATAAATAATTACCTTAACAAATTTTGATTCATCGCCGGTGTTAGGGCGTCTAATTTTAGTAGTCTTCCACCCGTTTTATTTATTTATTTTTTTTCTTTCCGTCCCCCCCTCCTGCCTACAATTGAATCTGGTAATTCACCCAATACCAATATGAATTGCTCACTCCTCAAAATTTCAACCAGTTTTTTTTGATTTCTTAATCCGTCAGGTTGAGAATGAACGGCTTTTACAGCAGTGGATGAATTAATGTAATTCCAGTACCTTTATGTTGCGGCAAACAAACAAATAAACAGTCAATTCTTTGTGCCTGGGTTTTGTCCCTGTTACGACCAATAAAGTCCTACCTAACATTTTTTTAAACATTTTTTTTCTATCCAGGTGTCAACAGAGATACACACACGCTTTTTTTTTTTTTCTTGCTTTTTTTTGCTCTTTTGTGTTTGCGAGGGGGGGGGCCTGGGCTTTCTTTCGTAACCGGTTATTTTCGGACCGCGCTTATAATCCGATTATTCTACAGTTTGTCCGTTCTGTACACGTAAATTAATTCTACAATTTTACGCTTCATTCTTAATATGAATCTCGCCAAGAATCTTCCTCTTCAACATTTCTTTTTCCTAACACGTGGTGTGAATTGCTTACACCTTTTTTATAAAGCCTCTGTACAAGCTCTTTCTTTATAATGCTAGAGTCTCTAGTGTGTCTGTTATATTTTACAAAATTCTTATACATGATTATTTAAGCTTTTTAAGAAAAGTTATTTAAGCGTTTTAAGGAAAGAATCCAAATTGTACTCTTCCTCGTATTGGGATTCATCCCACAATTTTCCTAAGCTCGTAACAGCTTTTCCAGCCTTACCCGATAGTCCAACTTCGTTTGGAACGTTCCTATCATCTGGTCCCTTATTTGAAGTTTCTTGGGTGTCATCAGGCTCTTCACCTTCTTCAGCTTCTTCTTGATCACTTTTATCACCTTTTGTAGCCTTTTCGGCATCCTCTCCAAACAAATCAAGCAATTGGTTCGAATTCATAGATGAAAGACCAGCATTCTGCTGGTTAACAACGGTATTGGCAATGTTAAGCTTGAACTTCTGAAGTCCCATAATTTTCTCCTCCAACGTTCCCTTTGTAATCAATCGGTATACATTCACGACCTTTTTCTGTCCAATTCTGTGTGCCCTGTCCATTGCCTGTAAATCATTCATTGGGTTCCAGTCATGCTCCACAAATATAACCGTATCAGCTCCAGTCAAATTCAATCCCAATCCACCGACCTTAGTCGTAAGCAATAAGACATCGATAGATGGATCACCGTTAAACTTCGACACTATCTGCTGTCTGTATCGAGGATCCGTAGATCCATCCATTCTTAAATAAGTTACATCCGGCATATGCTTCTTCAACAAGTCGTTTTCAACGATATCCAGCATGTCACGCATTTGACAGAAAATGAGGGCACGATGCTGTGAAATAACGTTATCCTGTAAGACATCATGAGCCTGATTTTTGGATGAAGAGTTTCCACTTAGACCGATTCCACACTCCTTCAACAAATTCTTCAATGCCATCAATTTTGGTGCGTAATGAATATCCCTAAGATCCATGTTATATTTACCCAAATACGACTTCACATCATTATACTGCGGATGATTTGGAGTGACCACTAAGGCGGGAGAGTTACACAACTTTCTCATATACTGAAGAACCTGGAAAATGTGTTTCTTTCCACCTTGGTTTGAAGTCGATATATCCTTCTTGACAGATCCTTTCTGCTTTGAAATAAAATCATGATACAATTGCTTTTGTAAGCTTGAAAGCTCACAGTAATAGTCCTGGATAATCTTAGGAGGAAGATCTGATAAAACATCCTCCTTGAGTCTCCTCAGCATGAATGGAAGAACCTGTTTGTGCAATGTCTCCAACGCTAATGCACCAGCTTCCTGATCTTTGCTGCCCTTACTTGTTCTGGATGTTGAAATCGGTTTAACAAATTTATCATTAAATGCCTTTTCCGTGCCCAAAAAGCCGGGCATGAGGAAATCAAACAACGACCACAATTCCAAAACATTGTTCTGAATTGGAGTACCGGTTAAAATTAATCGATGTTCAGATTTCACCTTCTTCACAGAAATAGTTAGTCTCGTATGTGCATTCCTGATTATATGACCCTCATCTAGAACACAGTAATTATAATTCTTTTGTGTCATATACTCACAATCATTTCTAACAACATCATAAGAGGTGACGATAACATCGTACTTTGACATTCCTGCCCTGAGTTGGCTTCGAATAGCTGGAGGTCCCGCATAAACAAGAACAGACATGAAGGGTGCAAATCTCGCAAATTCCTGCTCCCAATGACCAGTAAGGGAGGGTGGGCAAACAATCAATGATGATATCCTCTTAAACTCCGGAGAGCCCGTCTCCTTGAACTTCTCTGCACGTATGTGGTGATCACTAGCAACAATACATATTGTTTGTAACGTCTTTCCAAGACCCATATCATCACATAGAATACCGTGTAGGTGGTACCTGTTAAGAAATGCTAACCAGCTAACACCATCTTGCTGATATTTTCTTAAGGTTGCGTGAATTGAAACTGGTAATTTGAATGGCTCGATCTTAGTAGGATCCATCATCTGTTGTATAAACTTTCTTTCCTTCTCTCTACCTTCTAACAAATCCTCCGGCATATCAGGCGGGTCTGGTATACCGGCTTCAAGTGGGACTAGTTTTATGATTGAAGCAAACGATTTTGTAGCTAGCATCCTTATTCCATTATTGGAATCACTCATTCGTCCCATAACTGGAACAATTAGAAAGATCACATAAGGAAGTATTGAAGCGCCCATAAGGTTTGTTATGTGATAAACTGCCTCCATGGCACCTTGTCTATTGGTAACTTCAAGTGCATTATTAAGCAAAGGTAGAACACTCCGAACCAACTTCCGGAATCCCAGTCCCGGAGCAATCGCACAAACACTACCGAAGCACTTCGATGCAGAGTAGCGGAAAACTGAATATTTGGACTGCAACGCATCCAAAATCAAATCTGCCTTGTCAAAAAGCTCTGGATATAAACTTTGATCTAATTCACCGATCAAAGATCGAATAAGCTCTAATGAGTCAATAGCAGCTTGCCCCTCCTCATCGGTAGGTTGATAATCTGGACCTTTTTCGAAAATCTTCAGAGCATCCAACATCATTAACTTGATCTTAGGCAACTTATTGAACAAGTCGGCTTTATACTTTCGAAGGAGCCTCTTCAAAGCCATAATTCCTCCTCTCCTTTTAATTTTTGCTTGATAAACTTCCTTTCTTACTATGGTTGATTGCGCTGAGTCAGTATCATCTGCATCTTCCTTCTTTAAAGATAAAACTGCATCACGGAGTCCCTTGTTCGGAATAAATTCAGGAACTTCAGAGGTATCCACACACATAAATGCACACAAATTCTTTGTCATTTTATCTGAAGCTCCAAGCTTTCCTTTTTCGTGTAAGAAAGAAATTAGATAGGCAGCAAAGTCGGCACTTTTTGCTTGCAATTGAGGAGACTCCTCCCGTTTGATACTATCCATTACTGCCCGAATAACGGGATTAAGTCTTTTAGGTAAGCCACAAAGTTTGATGTAACAGGAGGCATAAGAAGCCAGAATACTAATGTTGACCAATTCGGCGGAAGATTTTGCATCTAAAATAGCCATCTTAATTCTATGTCTGGCATCACCCAATGGTTTGACAGAACTGATCCGATAAAGAGCAGACATTGAATTGTAAATTTTCTTGTACCATTGATTTACGACCTTCTCTGCAGTTGAAATTCCAAATGCATTAGGCCCTGCATCCTTCTCTCCTTCAACAATGACTGGTAGTGTTGGAAGTTTCGAACTAGAAACCTTACCCACATCGCTAAATACGCCGAATAGCTGTAAGCATTGAGTTCTCAAACCCTTAAGAGTGGGCACTGATTCTCTGAATGACGGTAATAAAGATGGATCAGATAGCTTACTCCAAAATATATCACCAAATGTCTTCACTGCTATATCAGCTGGCTGCTTGCCGAGTTCACTGCAAGTAGAGCAGTAATTATCAACAATAATAGACGCTATTAGCCTCGACGTTGAGTGGAAATCCTGCAAGTCTACTGTAATTTGCTTGCAAACATCTTCTAAAGCTTCTTCTGAGGTATAATGAGCTATAGTTTTGCCCATTGCTTCTGCACAAATCAATCTAGTACGGAGTAATACCTCTTTACTAACCAAAGTCAAATCGCCATTGATAATAGGAGCATCTATGTTAACATGCAGATCGTACTCAGTGTCAGGTATACCTGAAGATGTTTTCTTTTGACTGTCGTCACTTGGTGTTGGGAATTTCCTTTTATGGCCATGGTGTTTGCTAATGTTAAATCCAGTTAGTTGTATATCTGATGATGACATGGTGCTTCCACTTGGGCGAAGAATGTACGTTGGATCCATTGAGTAATTAAATCGGGCGATTCCTAACGGTGTAGTCATCAATTTAAGTAGAGGATACCAGTTGTCTTTAAATATATCTTCCATAGATCCATGCGATCCTTTAGCAACTTCACTTAACATTGTCACATATACTTTCATAGATAACTCCGAAACATCGTCATTCTGTTCCATAAGAATATTCTGAAACACAAACCTGAAAGCCTTATCATTAATCCAGCCCTTTGTGGAATCGTCATCAATGCTTAGAAATGCGAATAAAGTTTTCAAAACAGATTTACGCACATTAATGATAGAATGTCTGAAGAACGGATAGAGCTTTGGCACCAAAAATTTGAAGTCATACTTCTCGTTTTGCCCAGCAAGTTCCTTCATCCTTTCAAGAACTTCCTTATGCAAACATAGTTTCGCCAAGAGGTCCATAATAGAACCGGTGGAAGCAGATAAATCATCCCTCGTGCTTGATAAATTGTTCCAAATTGCATCTAAAACTTCAAACACCTTGTCTAGTTTCAAATTGACAAATTCCGCGGTAATTGGAATAAGTGTAGCTGCTGCCATGCTTTGAACATCATCATCACTATCATCCCGTAAGCAATATAGTACAGTATCAATAGTTCTATCCATTATCGTTGGGTGTTTAAAAAGCATATCCGTCCGAACACTAACAAAATATTTCAATCCCAAAATGCCACCATGCTTCACTTGCCAGCAGGGTATTTGAATTCCGAGCGTTGCAATATCCTGCTTTATGAGAGATAAAAGAATATCAAAGGTTCTCAATACTGTTTCGTCGGATAGGTGGAGTAATAATGCAGCTAACGCTTGACCGGAATTCTCACGGACAGGGGCAACTACAGTATCGGAAACGTAATCGCCAAATCTATCCAATGCAAATAAAGTTATCAGACGAACGCATAAATCCTCTAAAGTCTTTTCATTTCTATAGTCATTCTCCTTTCTAGTTTTTCCTTTAACACGGCCGGCCCCCTTGGCCTGATATTTGATCAACTCTCTTAGCCCCATTGCACATCCATGACGAATTTCCCAAACCTCGTTAAAAAGATCATTCACCAAAAGTTCGTACAATCCCTGAAACTGCCAAACATACCCGCTATATTTTGATGTCTCATTCAACAAGGCTGGAGTTTTCACTTTATTCTCTATGCATAGCTTATTCTCGTCGCTCTGTGTCGTCACATCATAAGCAGTTTCATTTTTCTTCTTACTAACTACCTCAAATTCCTTGCTTTCCGAAAGCTCCTCAGAAACGGAACTTCTAGTCAAATCAACATTTTCGTTACGATGTGAATGGGATTTTGCAAATCTCGCCCTCCTTTTGGCTAAGGCACGCATACGTGCCGACATATGCGGCTTTGCTGGTGTTAGTGGCGAGATGGAAGACTCTCTCGAAGACGTTGAACTTCGACTTTGTGAAGGTGACTTAGACATATTCTCTAAGTCATCCTCCTTCTTAACTTGTATATCCGAAACATGCTGTAATTTCTTCTTTATATCATCCAAGCCCAATTTTGTTGTGAATTCGGTCTTTCTTTTCTTTAAGTTAGAACCAGGATTATCTAAATTGTACTCTGCACCGGAGCTGGCTAAAAGAACAATGTGGGACTTTAGAATTTCGGACAAGTCAAAATCATCCAATGTAACTAATCTATTCTCAAAATTGTTAAGTAACTTGTCTAAAATAGCATCATCATCAATTTCATTTTTCACGTGGGCAGCATCTCCGTTCCCATTTGACTCCTCCTTCCCGGCTGCAAAGGGTCCTTCATCTTGATGTTCTAATTTTGTATTCATGCTATCATCGCAATTCGGATCCCATTGAGGAGCAAACGAAATTATTCCACCCAAAGCTCTTGCTGCAGTTACACGCGTCTCCCATTTTTTGTTTAAAAGAAATGGATAAACCCTAGAAAGAAGATTAAGAATATCTTCAGGATGTTGCTTAGCTAAACTGCTAAGTTGATCTGCTGCAGTGTTTCGTATAAAAGGGGTTGATCCCGTCTCGATAAGAGTAACGAGGCGATCTAAACGCGACATCTGAAGGGATTTCTATAAAAGATGACTCTATTTCTCGGTTTCTTACTAAATTCTGGTTTTGGTGATTCAGAGATGTAAGCGACGAGTATTTATTATGGATGCTTTTGAGCTTGACGACTCTTCCTCGTATGTTTTCACTGTTTTTCCCTTTTCAGAAATAATGGTAACGCAATTGTTCTATTATCCTATGTTTCTCCTCACGCTCCGAAATTTTCGTGTATATCAGCTGTTGCACAGCCAGAGATTGATTTTTAGGTGATGGTAATTCGCGGTCGCTTATATACTTTACTTGAGTTCTGAAGGGCTCAAGCCAAATAAATAGGGGAAAATTTTTAAAATTTGGCCATTTGCACTTAATTAAATTATTTCGTCTTCGCATAATGATTATTTGTTTATTTTCTTTCCGGTAATTTATTTCCTTTTCATTATATTTACATCCTCCATTTATAGTGTAACCACAGTTTCAGACATCCATCATAAATCTATATCCATCGTTCTGTTGCTGTCTTCTTTTATTCAACTTAAATGGTGAATTATTATATGTAATAGTTCTAAAACTCGAATAATGATTATTTTGATATTTCTTCGTTTTTCTCTTAAAACTCATCTCCATCCTCTGAAATTTCCTTTCTCCTCATTGTAATAAATGCCGAGCTGTATTGTTCAGTTTTTTTTTGTCCTTTCCTTCTTTTTCCTATCTGGTGAGATGGGTCTATGACTAGCGACATATTTTTGATATGGACTATACCATTTGATCTGGGTATGTAAATTTTTGCCATTCCAGGAAGAACACGTCTATCTATAGCATGTGGTACCTTTTCTTTCATACTTTTTAAATATCTTATTAACAAAAGCGACTTGTTTAAAATTTTAGTAGGACTTCTTCCCTGGAAAGTTGCAGGACGATCGACTTTATCGAGAAGTCGAAAATAAAATTCAGTGTGCCCCCGTCCCAGGCACCCACCCTCTCGAAGATTATTAGAATTTCAGTGAATTGCGTGTATTGGTTGAAGAAATAAGAAAAGAGGTAAAAGGTACTCTCGAAAGGAAGTGACATATGAAAATCTTTAAGAATGAGTCTCATAGAATGTGTGTTTATTGTTGATGAAGAGGATAACCTCATTTTTGAGTACACTGTAAAGCCATCGAGTCCAACATATTCATACGTGCACGAACAATTGTTGAGAATAGCGACTGATAATTCCTTTAGCAATACATCTGATTTTTCTACACCTAAATGCATTCACTGCTTTACTTCGGATGCCGTTATTGATAGTGTTCTTGAAATTGATTCGAAATGGAGGGTTGCTTGGAATAGGGTTGATAATGTTTACTTAATTGCTGTCGGAAGAATTGCATCACGCTATGTTGATGTTTATAGTGACGACGAGGATAATGATGAGGATGAAGACGAAAATGATGTTGAGGTTGAGGTTGAGGATGATGACAGCAGCAATAGTAATGATAAATCAGATGCTAATGGAGAAAATAGCGAGAAGAGTTATGATGAGGATGCAAGCAATACTTTACAACCGTTAGATGAGCAAGATTCCATCGATGATCAGAACAAAGTAAATGATGGATCTTCTCCAGTGAATAGTGAGAAGAATATGAATTTGGGATCTGATTCTAATTCTGTATCGAGAAAGCCATTGGTTAGCATGAACATTAATCCGGCTCAATACTTTGACTTTTTCAAAACTTTTAGTTTTGTTGCAAAGGTGTTCTTAGAAACGAAAAGATTAACACCAGCGAACGTCACTAGATATAGTTATAGGTTGGTGTTCCTTTTACAGGTTATGATAGACGGCTCATCTCCATATATCACTGATTTGAATCAACTCCGAGAGCTTTTACCAAATGATAGCATTTTTAAAAAGATATTATCCACCACAAGGCAGATACAGCAAACAGCCTCCAAGTCAATTCAAACCATGAATCAGATTAATAACTCCTTAGATCGTGGTTCAAATCTCTCTCGTATACGAAATTCATCAATATTTGAAAAGTCAGGAAATCAGGTGCCATGGAGAGAAGCCAACCTCAAATATACACAGAACGAAATGTTTGTCGATGTTGTTGAAAAGATTGATTACATTATTCCAAGATCTGGCTCGATTAACGACACATCAGCATCCATTTTGAATCTTGGATCTGCATACTATGAATTGTCCGGAGTCAATTCGAACAGTGCTCCCACCAGAAAGCATAACGGCACCCCGGTCGTTGCTGCAATCAACGGGAAAATTACGTTCAATTCAAGTCTTAGTGGGATGCCAAAAATCCAACTGGTACTGGATCTTTCAAGGCATAATATTGGTGTTCCAATGTTTCATCGATGCGTAGATCTTGGAACGTGGACAAATACTGGTCATGTCATCGAATTTATTCCTCCAAACGAGAAATTTATATTGATGCAGTACAGATTAAATCTTTTGTCCAATAGTGAGAGGGAAAGTCCTAGAAATCCCTCTTATTACACGGGACTTGTTAGCACTACATTTTCATCTGGACTCGGATTAGCGAAAAATGTTTTCGTCGTTAATGTGCACACAAATACAGATTCCTCGGTTAAATCTATTGATGATCTTGACATTGAAATACGACTGCCCGCCCCAAAAAGTACAGTTAACTGGATTGTTAAGGTTCTGCGAATCACACAGGGTAGTCTAGAGCTTAAGTCGCCTGGTGAGTATCATTGGGTATTTGATAAGGAAACTCCTCTCGGCATGTCATTCACTCTTAGGGGAGAAATTAAGCGCGAAGGTGAAGAGGATGTTGATCCTAGTAGTATCCCTGGGTTTGATTCATCAAAAATTACAGCCGTTGAACCTATGTATCTGAAAGTTGGATACCAGAATAAGGGAAGTGTTCCAAGCGGCATCTCAGTAAAATCACTAAATATTATTTCCGGTCTTCCTGGCAAGGTGAAACCTTACAAAGGTGTCAAATATACAACTCTTACGGGGGATGTTCAAGTGAGGTAATCAGTTAAGACGCCTTTTATCTAAATGTTTATATACTCAGATCCGAGATGTTCCTGACATCAAATCAAACCGTGGAAAATTCTGTATCTACATTTTAGTATCCTGATGTGTGGGCTGCGTATCTTGGCTTTTTTGGCCTCGATATAAAACCATTCTGTAAAATTTCTATAAGCTGCCTAAAATCATTGATGACATAGTCTATCTCGGGAATTTCATCTACAAGATGGGCATTATCTTTATGCTTCATTAAAACCAGAGAAAATCCAGCCTGAAGGCCAGCAAACATATCGTCACGGGAATCCCCCACCATAATCATTGTCTCTGGACCGACATTCCAGCTTTTGCAGATGTGTAATAGCGGTAATGGAGATGGCTTTGGAGGCTCAAATGATCTGGTTATAATAGGATCATTTAATTGAAGCCCATCCAAATAGTGCTTGAGCAAGTAATCCACGGGTGCGATGTTGTTTCTCGTGCAAATGGTAAACTTTAGATTAGTATTTTCACGCATGAAATGGAAAAGTGTATTGACACCATTTTGCGGTTTCATGTCGATCATTGCTTGGTTTTCCACGTCCTCGACTTTCTTCGTAGCAACAATTTTCTTGTCCCCATCCAAACTACCAATATAATCCAAAATGTCAACTTTCTTTCCCACAATTCCTAGTGCTTGCCTCATCTGTTTAAACATATATGATTGCGGTTTTGTAAGTGTACCGTCCATATCAAAAACAATCCCACTGATCTGGGTTTCTCCAGGCTTCACAGCCTTTAAAACAAGTCTGCGTGCGGGCATTAACAGCATAAAATATTTGTTATATTAAGAAACTCTGTGTGGGGAAGACGTATGGAGAGAATCTGATCTGTACAATTATTCCCAATGGTTTAATGTATTTACGCTGCATTAAAACACCAATTACTATTATTATTTTTTTTTTATTTTATTCTCTCTATCCGCACCCCACAAACCGAGTAATTAATTATTCTGGCGAGTCATCTCTGTTGCTTTGATGTTAATTAGATGCCGCACGTAAAGCAAGGTATTAACTAAGGGTCGCATATTTTGTTGGTATTTGCACTTCAATATAGTGTAAGGTATCCAACCTGTATGTGGGTGCGTTCTTGTATACCAAATTTCTACATATTAATGCTCTGTAAAGTATAGTGTCAAATTTCTGGGTTGCTTTCATCTTTCTTGGCATTTGCTGTTGCTCCAAACTTGTAGTTGCTTTTCATTCATATATATATATATATATATGGCGGATGTGTAATTAATTGTGATTTTGTATCCATCTCCGTAACAAATTTCTTCTTGAGCATCGATTTGTGTCCCTACGTAATCTTATCTCGAAGGAAATATTGCAACCCACAATGTCAAACTTAATCAACAAGCTCTCTGAGAAACTTGGAGACAAGAACGAAAAATCAGAAGACCAACATTTGTCTTCTTCTGGCAGCGGTGGTAGAAATTCAGGATTCGATAATTCTGATGACTACTCGGAACAAACCCAGCAAAGAGGAATGGGTGGTTCTCTAGGTGGTCACAATACGAGAATGGGTGGTCAAAGCAGATCACGGCAAACAAGATCAGGTGGAGGTATGAGGGACGATGTTGAGGATTTTGAGGATAACATTGATAAGACCATGAAGGGTGAGACAGGCCGTAATGATGAAGCCGGAGATTGGCAGAGTAACCATGAATCGATGAAATTCCAAAAGGATTCTTCGAAATCAGGATCTGGTTATCGTGATGAATAACTTTGTTCACTTTTATCTAACGATTCTTTGTTTATTTGTTTGAGTGACTCGGTATGGAGCAACTCTACATTTTCATGTTCAACATTTTTCTTTCCTTTTTTTACACCAAATGCAGATACGTATCTCTACTATAGTGCCTAGTTAAGTAAAGCATAGTATAAAAGCAAAACATATATGGTATATGGTACAAATAGAATATAAATATGGTCGTAAGCTCTTAAAATTTCAAAGGTAGTGCGCGGAATATATCGATAATTGCCGATATGGGAGGCTTTATTTCCAACCATTGATTGATTCGTTCTCTAAAGTGGATGTAATATAAGTGTTCGTAAGCCGACACCAGTTTTTAAACACGGATAGTTCGTCGACGGTGTTGTTCGTACGAGTTTTGACTAATCTTATGCCGTCATACTTAGAATTTGCGATTTTGAAAAGTGATGTTTTCACCAATTGATTAGACAGGCGAAGGTTCGTACACCTGGATATATTGTTATCCACAGACTCCACTAACTTGTGTAGCTTCTTACCAAAGTTTTCCCTTCCCACTATCGAATCCATGTCCAGAATACTGCATATAATTACCCGAAGACTCTTAAGTATTTTCATGCACTTAAGTACAATAAGCGACAATAAAGGTTGAAGTTTGAATATCTCAAAATCATCAAATTGCTCGTCAATCAAATTAATAACCTTTTTGCTGTATTTATAAATGTCGTACTCCGTCTCAAAGATGAAGTCTTCAATCTGTGTGTTGTTTATTGTGCTGATTTTCGGCGTTAGCTTTCCGATATAAACCGTCAACTCCGATGAATACTTGAGTATATTCAAAAATTTGTATTCTGAGTTCGGAAGCTTCAAACTCTTTTCTATATTCTTCATGTCATTACGCTTTTGCATATTATTAGACATTAAAATAAGTTCCATACCAATCTTGAAATATTCCATGTCTACCTTTGGACTGCTCTGATCAGCAGATCCTTGGATCACTGTACTTTCAAAACTTTGTATAAAACCCTTTATAAATGTCTCATCCAGCGAGTAGTACAAAGTAGAACTTCTAGGCGTCCCGAAGTAAAGGGAGTAACAGTTGTCTAGAATCATAAGATGCATAAGATTATGGAAGTCAGTACTCGTGAAATCTTCTGTTGACAACCTCCAATCCTTGAAGACGCTAAAAGCAACACCAAATCCTATGGAAAACTCATTTCCGGAAAGAATCACGATGTAATTCAGTAAAACCATGGTTGTGGTGAAAATTATTCTGGCACTCTTATTCTCCCTGATGGAAGATTTCGTTGCAACAAGTTTTATCGTGTTCTCCAACGTCACCATGGCCTCAACAAAGCCAGATGAAAACTCTAGACTGTTCAAAATCTGAAGAGCCTGCCCCAATATTTCTAGCACTTGAATGTATTCTTCACCATTTAGCTGTTGGATGCAGTTCACCAAGATATCTCTTTGCGGTAAAACAGGATACTTAACCTGTAGCTTATCATAAAAAGCGTTCAAATTCGCCTGAAGAGCGCTGTAAAAGGCATCATACTGAGGTTTTCCAACTGACTGCTGCATTTTTTGGTTTTGCTGCTGTATTGGCAATCCCGACTGTTGAGGTTGCTTTGGATCAAGTGTCATGTTTGCCGCCCGGCCACCAGTTATAGATGGAGCAGGACTTACCACTCTGGAAATGCGTCCCCTAAAGAAATCCTCTTCTGTTTCAGAAGTTAGCCCATTGGTCGAGTCAGAGGCCCCCAGAGAGGATCCAGCCAATGGAAAGCGTGGTGAACCAGCGGGCGGTGTGCGAGAAAATGATGAACCCCTTAATCCAAAGGAAAAGCCAGTGGCCGCAGACGAGTTCACCGAGTCAATGGACCCTTTTCTTGGAGGTGTGAATGGAGGAACGTCATACGGCACCTTCCAGAACAGCTGCTGAGCCTGGGCACCTGATTGGCTGCCTTGGGAATTGATAGACATCGATCTTGAACGTGCTAATGGCGGTAAAATTGCCGGACCCGTACTGGAAGCTGCCGAGAGCCCAGTTGATTTCACTCGTGACTGTTGCAAGAATGAGGAAGCATTAGGAAGCAATGGTGAGCCATGTTGTTGTTGTTGTTGTTGTTGTTGTTGTTGTTGTTGTTGTCCCTGGGTTTGTGTTTGTGACTGAGGCTGTATCTGCGGCTGAATCTGGGCCTGAGCCTGAGCCTGAAGTTGAGGCTGCACTTGTGACAATTGCTGGGGCTGTGTTACACCATATTGGGACAAGCTTTGCGAACGTGAGTGGCCCTGAACACGGAACTGAGAGCTGGACTGAGATGGTGGAGATTGAAACTGAAACTGCTGTCGCTGTTGCTGAGATTGAGATATCAATTGTGGCTGGGAGGGGACCGAGGAAAACCCGGAATCAGGGAAACTTGGATAAGAGACTGGGGGAAGAAGAATCTGCTGAGCAGACTTGAATCCCTCCAGAGACAGAGGACCCTGTGGCTGCTGAGATGGTAGTTGTTGTGGAAGAAGAGTCTGTGCATTGCCTAATATAGTATTTCGGCCATCAAGTGCTGCCTCTGGAGCCGAAAATGTCGTATATGAAAGGCCCGATGATTTTTGTGACATCGGCGAGTGCGACCCTGTTGATGCTGATTTCCTCTTTCGACTCTTGGTGTATCCTTTATTTGGACCTCTCTTCAGTGGTATCCGTGTAAATGTGCACATGTCCCCGTTTTTCTGACAGTTCGAGCATGTTTTCAAAAGCTGGTTATTCGTCATGTTCAACACCGCATTGCACCGTATCTTTTTGCGGCGGCATTGATCGCATGCCCGAGACACTTTGCTCCTCTTCCTCGGCGGTATTGTTTTCGTTTCATTCTTCGGCCTTGACAAATGGTTTTGTGATAAAACGGAACCTCCAGAATGCAACGATGAATTCCCAGAATGGGACGAACTTCGGGATGAAACCGAAGGCCTTTGCTCTGTGATTAAATTCGAAAGATGTGGTCTGCGGTCTTCGTTTACTTTGTTGTTAGATGCACTCTTTAGATTATTTCCCTCAACATGTTGTTCGGGGCCATTTGTAGAACTTTCTTTCAAGGATGTGCCCTTTTCTTCTATACTTCCTTTCCCTGACTTCTCTTGCTCAGAACTCGATGCCAGTACTGTCGTAATGTCACTCGGTGGTATTATTCTTGGTTGTTCACTATTTGTTTGTTTAGAACTGGTCTCATCCTTGCCATTAATCTGAATCATAGAAATATCTGTATGTAGCTTTGTAGCCATCTGGGGCAGTACTTCTCGTTCGATTTCCGTCACTTGCATGTGTTGACGACCCTTCCTTCCGTTTATTTACAGGAAGATGAAATGTCTTAGGTGAATTGAATTAGAAAACAATCTGCAGGATATCAATTCAGTCCGATGCGTATAGGGGATAAACAAAAAAAATCGTGCAAAGTGTATTTTTGTTTTTTATTTTATCCCTTTTTTCCTCAAAAATTGCCAATTGTCAAGTTGAATATTATTATATTTTCAGTTAACTTCTTTTCAGTTTTCATATGCCTATTACTGGAGAAATGTGGGGTGATTTATCCGTGACAACAGGTCTATTGTTTGCTGGGAAGAAAAACAGTGCGGGTTAATGAATGAGAATTTTTTTTCGGAAAGCAAAAAAATAAAATAAAATGGAAGAATAAAAAAAATTATGTATAAAAGTAAGAACAGTACAGGCAGAAGTGAGACGAAGCAAAAGGAGCAATATATACAATGTGTGATGTGAAGTACGAATCAAATGCTTTATGGTATTTGAAAAGCATTTATTTAATAATTTTATGATTAGATGAGCAGGATGAGACCATAGTGATTAAGACAAAACCTAATGTTCAATAGTAAAGCTAAATCACGCCGAAAAAATAATGATCTCTTCCAGCCAACGGAAAAAGGCCCGAATATCACTTTATGGGGGAAATATTTCCCAAAATAATAATTTTGGAGAAGGGAGATTACGGCAAACAAGGAACATACTATAAAATATTACCCCAATACAGTCACAAGAATTGGAAAAATAAAAGTCTGCTGGCATTGATCATTTTTTTGATTTTTTTTTTTTTTGATTGTTTACTTGTTGCAGTCTTCGCTTCCTCTTGACCGGGAAATTCTATCAATGGAATAAAATAGATTTATGGGAAATGTAAGAAAACAAGATTCAATAAGGAAAAATTACAAATATAATATCTGAAGTAATATCTGATTCTCTGTATGATAGTATTCGTTACATGGTTGTACGTTATGTCATATTTTACAAGATTTGGCCTTTTAAAAAATTTTGAATCCAGTAGGTGTGTCATCATATAGTGTAACCAAGGACAAAAAACCCTCATGTTTTTCCGCGAAAACCTGACTAAAAGAGAAAAAAAATTCAGGGAACTATAAGGATAATAGACGATGATTCTTGATTCAAACAACGAACGACCCCGGAATTTTCTCTCGCGAACATCTTTTTTCCTATAAGCAACTACAAATTGTATTCGAGCAAAATGTCTGTCGGTCTGCCTGCCCATGCGGGGATGACACTTAAATATTATTAACCCCTTATTGTAAGAATTTATTTATTTATACGTATATGTTAAAACCGTGATTTTTGTAACAAGACCAGACCCTATTTATCTTATCATCCTATAAAGGAATTTTTAAAGTTAGAGGTTACCCCGGACTTTCTCATGGTTGCTCTATTCTGCTTAGGACTCCGCATTCCGTAACGGACTAGTGTTCATCATTTTTCATATAATTTCAACTGGAAAGAAACAGTTAGATTCCATTTTGTTGTTTTGTTCACAGAAATAGGTTACAAATCTCACTTCTTCTCGTTTTTTTGATCCAGAGTTCACTACTTGAAATGAAATAATGTATTAGAATATACTGCTACAATTCGGCCGATGAAAAATAAAGTTCTAATTGAGCTCAAGAACCTTTTCAGTTTCCGTAGTTGCCCGGAATTCATACTTCCTTTCCGTGAAAGTTTTTTTTTTTTTTTTTTTTTTTTTTAATTTGTTCCCTATAAGAGATTTTTGGCAGCCCTTCGTATCCTAAATATATTCTGTAATTTTTTGTGGGGAAGCATGGCGGCTGAATAACTCTAGATAGAAAGTTTTTCCGAACTTCGACTTATTTAGACGCGTCGGTTTTGCTTTTTTGCTATCAACGGCGTTTTTACCTATTTCGGGATGGTTCATTTATGATATCATCAAAACGTATAAAATGCCGTAAACCTCGGGTGAAAGTCCAGATTTGTTTTGCATAGAACAGTTTATTATTATTATGTATCACCCTGATTCAGATTCAAATTCGCCTGCATACGACCATTGTTCGTAATTATGTATCTCGCATTGTAGTTTCGACGAGCATATACGCTAATTGGTGAATGAGTGCGGGCGAATAAATTTTACAAGGAGTTCAAATAGTTTAATAGTGCCGAGTAATCAGATCTATGATTACACGATAAGTGGTAGATGGGATAAGAAAATATAACAGAGAGCTTGGTATATATTACCATTGGCTTTTTATTCCTAGTTTTGATATTCTTAGTTGCACTCTAAGAGCTTAAATTTTAGTACTTTATTTCATCTTGGCGTTCTGGGAGATTTACCGAAAAAATTTAAAAAAAGAACAAAAATAAATAAATAAATTGAATCAATAGAAAGTGCGCTTTGAAAGTTTAGTTTATCACGTATTGTATTACTCTTTTGCTAAACTCCGAACTGCGTCTCGTTCCTTTTCCAAACAGCCACGTCTTGCAATTTTCTCCGCTTGATTAAACTCTGGTAGACTGATTCATGTGGAGTTCGGCCTTGATAGTAATAAAGGGATAGCCAACTGTTATCTAGTGATCAAAATTTCAGATCTGGGATTTAAGAATATGGCTGATGGAATCAAAAAAAGCAGGAGAAGACGTCCACCATTCTCATGTGTACACTGCAGGAAAAGAAAAGTGAAGTGTGATAGGGGTAGACCAACGTGTATGCGATGCAGGAAATCAAATGTGGAGTGTGTTTATGATGGCCCAGCTGATTGGAGCCATATTGATCAATCCAGTGTAAAATCATCCCATGAACTATCCTCACTTCAAGCATTAGGCATTCATGAGCTTTCAAAAACACCAGTTGGCTTTTTTGATGTAAGTTCCTCCAAGACTTCGTCTAGATTTGAAAATTATAAGCCAATTCAATTTCAAAGTGCTATCAATGGCCAACAAAGGTCGATGATTAGCAATGGTAGCCTTCCAGAAAGATCCATTCCAGTCAGCTCTGTGAACAGTCCAGCAAGTTTTCATTCGGAAAATATCAGAGAGTACAATTTTGTCACACGTGACCCAGTACCAAATACACCAATGACAGTAGTCCCCAATATAAAAAGTGGACCTGGAGGATCATTACCTTCTACAACAGTTGTTTCAAATGCAGGTTTCGTTGCAAGTACTTCTCCCAGTGTTTCCGACTCGTCGTTGAAATTTCCGACGGGTGGAAACTTTTCGCAAAAGCTTCCTCCATCTTTGCCTATGGTTCCCCAAGTAACTTCTGGATCAGTTGTACCACTTCCAGTTGCTCCATTACCTCAGATAGTTTCCTCTCCTTATTCAAAGAGTTATCTTTTTTGCCCTGTAAATGGAGTATCAAGTGAAATGAATGATAACGCTACGCAGAAGCGAAAGCGTTTAACTGATCAAGGATCTAATGACAGGCTGAGTCTCGTTCTCGATGAGTTCGGCAAGAACATATTGACAATCGGCATCAAGAAAAATAGAATGGGTGCTTTCGGATCATTTAAAATGGGTATTCTCTGGAAACGTGATCCACTCATGAACACGATGTTTGCAAAATTCAGGCTAATGAAGAAAAAGGTTGAAGCTAAGGTGGTTGCTGAGCCCAACCCTTTTCCAAAAAAGTCGTCTGGATATCTCTCCGGATTGAAAAATCTGGAAAGGCAGGTTAAACTTCGGAAACGAATGTCAAAGCAGAAATATATGGTCAAGGACGATAAAGATTTAGAAGATATGATGGCATCATTGTTCCCACCGCAAGACGTTCTAAACTGGCATCTCAACAGATTCTTTCGTTACATTTATCCATTGTGCCCGATTTTTGACGAGTATATTGTTCTTATGTACACGAAGAGAATTGTGGTATACGGCAGCAATTCTGTTGGTGATAGTAGTGTTCACCTCGAGATAAAGACGAAATTGGATCTAATCAGAGCTGCAACATTGCTCCTAATTCTTCGGCTCTCGTATATTTCTGTATACTTGGAAACAGAAACAAGCAACCCATCATCACCGAAATATGATCAGAAGATTTTGACGAATCCTATCGAAGCCAATACGATGACCCTAGCAAGGATGGTTCTCGAAAGGGTTAATTTCTTGAGAAAAACTTCTTTGGAAGATATGCAATTGCTTCTCCTTATACGTTTGTATCAGATTGTTGCGCCAGAGGATGGTGACGGTGGAAATTATGGAGATGGTTGCATATTTGTTGGGGTTCTAGTTTCAACAGCGGTTAGTATAGGATTGAATAGAAAAATCGACAATGTTGTCAAGACCGACACATTTGCACGGACAGCAGATTCCTTCCATAATTTGTGGGGTAAGCTATGGATAACATGTATGGAGATGGATTTGGAGATGTCTCTTGTGTATGGAAAAAAGCCATATATAAATATTGACGATTGGGATACTCCATTTCCTTCTTCGGATATCAAGAACGCCAATCTCCAGGATTTTTATGCGGATAAATATTCCATTGACAGATTGAGCAAATTTATGCGGATATACAATGAACTATATCCTTTGGTGTCTTCATTGCATAGATTGCGAGAACCACCTAGTATTGAACATGTCATGCTTCAGATCAACAGTGTCACAAAATTATGCAATGAATTATATCCAGTTAGTCTTCAGGAGGGCTATCTCACTGCCGGCGTCTTCTCCTTAGATGTTATTAATTCGATAAAAAGCATTCTTGTGATCTATCCATTTATCATAAATGTCCAGTATTACCTCCTGCTTCATTTCGAGAGTACTGATCAGTTCGACAAATTCTTGACTGTATTTAACCAAACAATTGATAATGTGCTTTATGCCTTGCAGATATCAGTTGGTGCATTCGTACGTATTTTTACGACTATGTCTGCACATGCTTTGATGCTAAATGCGTACATTATTCAGGCAGTTAATAAAATTATATATATATTGCTTTCATTCTCGGTCCACGTGCGTTTGGCAAGTTACCGTGTGGAGAGTCAAATATCGAAGGAAGGGGATCGGATGTATTCGGAGGTTCGAGAATCCCAGGAGAAATTGAAAAAGCAATTTGAATCACTCAGAGAAAATATTTTTGAAATTATGAAACTTGCCAATAAATGTCCGGCATTCTCATTGGAACATTACTACACATCATTCAGAAGTTATGGTAATTGCAAGTGTCTTATAGGATGGACTAAACAAGGTGGGAAGCCAATCTTCGATTTTGAGGACCCTTCCTGGCTAGAGCACTCAAATTTAATTGAAAGGTTTAGTTATGAGCAAGTTCAGAGTATCAATAAGAGGATGGAGAAGTTTTTATCGTTAGATTCCTGTGTTAATCTTTCACAAATGACCAGGAGATGGACTTCGAACCCGGAAAGTAACACTTTTAAGTTCAAAGATTTCTGTCCCAAGATTGATGCTTCTGGAAAGATAGTCCTCAACACGGGAATGTTAAACTACAAGAATTCTAATAATGAAAATATGGGCATGAAGATGGAACATGCATTCTCAGGTAATGAAAGTGGATCATCGCTTTTGTCTGAAAAGCAAGACAAGACTTCGGATAATGATGAAAGTATCTTGGGAACGTTGACGTCAGCTGATCCTTCATTCGAAGGGCTCGAATCTGCGGATAACTGGCTACAAATACCGGACTTGGTAGATTCCTTGGATATAATGTCCGAGTTTGGTATGCTTTAGTGAAAAATAGGTAATTGTAGTATTATATGCAACGTCATTCGAACGGAATTGCTTGAATGAGGAAGAGAAGAGAATGTAATAAGCATTCAAAGTAATAGAGTTGAATATGTTTAGTTTTCTGTTAATTAGCACGAGAAGCATCAAACTGCTTCGTGGCTTATCTATGAATAAATAAGTAAACTCAGTGCTTGTCTGACCAACCGTCCCATCCCGTCTTTAATCAATAAAAGATTCAATAAATATTCTTACGCACTTACTTGGCAGAGCTTTTAATTCATTTCTTCTCGGGATAATATCCTTCTTCCGCACCAGTATACACGCCATGTTCAACACTCCACTCAATTAGTTTCTTCCTCTTTTCTGCCTCTTCTGCCCTCATCTGAGCTTCGAGCTTTCGAACATTTGTTTCGGTGACAAAAGAAGCGGCATATGTTAGAACAATTGTGTTATAAAATATTCTAATTCTGTTACCAAATGATCTATATAAAGGAGACTTCCATCTTAGAAGCAAATCAGTTGGTATTGAGAAAAGGGCACCATATAATACACCTGTAAGCGTTGATTTGATAATAACATGAGAGAGACGTGTGATCTTGCTGTCCGATTGTGTAGCCTGGTTTTTGTTCGTAAATGGTTTTGTGGCTTGCACATCTGGCTTTTCAGGTATAGTCCGGTTCTTTTCACTTCCGGGAGTACTCCCTTCGCTTGAACTTGATACCATATGTATTTCTCTGAATTTTTGCGTTTCACCTAATATTAAGCCCGATAATTTTGGACTAATTGAAATTATATGTATTTGTTTCTCAATCGACCCCGTACCGTTACTATTGAAAAAGGATGTCGATGTTTGTAAATATATATAATAAGATTACGATACTCCAAATTGTTTACATTGAAAAAATGGAATCATCCAATGATTCTCTCCAATTATGGGGCATTCATTCCCCGTATTTTTTCTGAAGATAAAGATATATAGTTTAAGACGATGTTACTGAATAATAGTGGGGAGAGAGAACTGGAGAAGGCAGTGCCAAAAAAAAATATAGCAGGGTGTGAATCTCCATTTCAAACACCGGCACTATAAAGCGAAGTCCGAGCCTGAATTCTGCCCGCTGATATTTCATGAAAAAGCAGTTTTGCATATGTCAAGGTTTACTCAATAAGAGTTACATTCTGATGAAAACCATCATAAAATCCTAATAAATTCAACTTGCAACGTACGATATTAAAAAGACTTACAAGTATGAAGGAATTAATTAATGGCACTGTCGTTGTCACTAGTATCTATAAGTAAAGTATGCAATTATATTATGTAGTAACCGGTATCACAAGAAAGAGCGCTGCAATTTTTAATTTTTGTTTGTTTATATTCATCACCTAAGGCTATCAATCACTTGCCTCCTAACCACTTTGTTGTATAGTTCACGGTCTTCCCTCCATAGTTTGGCTGCATCAACATTGGCGGGAGAGTTTGGATTTGGCTCTGCCAACATTGAGCAAACACTCAAAAGGATCTTCTCGATACTCTGCAGAGGACCCCAACGTTCATCTGCCGATTCATACATCATTGGGTCATTTCCTGGAGGATGGAGAATTGAAATACACACTGTTCCATCTTTATATATGTTTGGATGAAATATCTCCGATGTGAATTTAAGCTTTGGTGGGGACAATGGGTAGTCCTTAGGAAATGACATCTTTGCAGCAAACACACCATGTTCATATGGAGTCCCTGGAGGCCCCACAAGAAGGCAATGCCAATTAAAAAGATTACTCTCACTGATTGGAGCAGCAACGATTCCCTCCGTTGGATCTTTTAGCAGTTCCTTATACTCTTTAAGCAACCTCCTCTGCGCAGTCGATAGTCTTGCACACATTATTTAAAGAAGCAAAGCTTTAATGATTCAAAATATATTTCATTTGTCAACTGGGAACTGCTTTCATTGCGAATGGAACGAAATAAAATAGACAAAAAAGGGGGAAAAATGTCTGTACTGTTTGAAAATTCGCTATCAGATCTATCTCGTGATGAGGTAAGGAAGCAGACGCGTCGATCGTCGTACTGACAAGTCTGGCTGTATGACAAAAAAAAGGAAGGCTTGCTCGGTTACCGTTACTAGAGAGTGAGTTTGTACCTCTGGTACAGTTGAATTGTCCCTCCTCATAAGAGAATAAAAGTAAAAAGGAAGCACTATTGTAATAAAGTTGGTAATACTTCATAAAGTTACTGTAGGTCATTATTTTTGAGGGAGCTGCTTAAATTCGCAGCTTGTGGTACTATTGTTTGTGAGCAAATTATTTCTAAATTGGGATACCATTGGGTACCATTCATTTTGCGATAGTAATGATCAGGAAAACTATTGGGTTCCTATAATTACTCAGAAAAAAGCATATTTACATGGTATCATTCATGATTTAATAAATTGATAATAGTTCAGCTTTCTTGGTTAAAATGATTATACGGAATGATAATCTATAACCATCTTCCATCATGATGAGTGAGGTTAGGATAGATTTAAAAGTATAGGTCAAAAAATAAGAAATATTAATATCATCGTTGGGTGCATTGTCAATGCGCGTCTGTTTTTACTTGAATTCTGGTTCATTTGGCAAAATAAAGTAGATATATGCCTTCTGCAAATACTTCACCTCATATAAATCTTAACCACAAGCAAGTATTCTTGATCAAAGCTAATGCCCTAATACCCATTACACGAAAGTGTTTTTCTATAAACCGTTCCAATGATTCTCGTAGTGAAAAGTGTAAAGAAAGGTTGTTTTCTGCCAGGTGAAGGCAGCAAAAGCAGAATAATTAACCGAAATCCTTAACAATGAATGTATCGCTTGATATAGACCAATAGTAAAAATGGTGAAATTTTACCCCAAACATAGCTGATTAAAAAATTTGCTCTCATGCCACTTCTTGGTAAATAGGCATATTCTACCGCATATGCAATAAGCTTGATGTTTATTAGTTATCTATAAGATCGGTATACTGATAGTTCTTTGAATTTGTTCATCGTTCTTTTTGGGAATAGGACAATATAACACAATTCGTTCTATTACAACCTCTTTGTATATGGCTAAGGTGGTTTGTCTAATACGCTTTACTGTTTTTCTTTTACATAGAAATATTGATGTTCTTGAATAGTAATAGCGGCATCTACTTTAGAATACTGCACTGATAAGTATGATTTTAGTCGATGGGGAAAAGTATGCCTGTGAACAATGTATCAGGGGGCATCGATCATCTACTTGCAAGCATATAAAGCGGAGACTTGTTCTTGTCCGATCAAGAGGACGACCTATCACTGATTCGTCACAGAGGATTGCTATAACGGCCGAAGAAGTTTCAAAAACTAATATAACTATATGTGATGGCAAGTCCGAAAGGAGGAAAAAGTCGCCGGATAAGAAAAAGCATAGTTGCCAAGAAGAGGATAGATTCTGTCGACGAACTAAATGCTCATGTTGTGCTCGAGCTTCCTTAACAAGTTCACATTCAAGTTCTTCCACATCATCTCTTACAACGGTATCGGGGCATACTTCGAATTCATCCGCTACATCAAGTACGACTTGTGGTTGTGAAGCTGAATGTACACCAGTTGAGCGTAAAAATTCCATTTTTGTCCTCAAAGCTTCCAGGAGAAGGATCTATAATGTTGACAAGACATCACTCAAACTTTTAGAACCAGTTGCTGAAATTCCCAATAATCGTGTTGGTCTGGAAATGATGCACAATACTTCAAGGATTAAAAAGCATGGACGGACGAGCTGCCGAAGCAAAAATTTTACAACGGGTGAGTTACTTTTAAACTTTCAAGGTTGTGGCAGCGCAAGAACTGGAAGCTGCTGCTCAAACTCTAAAAAATGTCCAAAAATGAAGTATTCATGTTCCTGCTTCCCACAGGAAAAGCACACAAAATCAAATACTTGTTCAACCGTCAGTGTAAAAGCAGACAATATCGCCAAGACTAAGAGTTCCACTGCTAAACAAAAACAAATGTATGATCTCTTTCTTGCAGATATGTGTACCTTACCGGGCACATGTTCCTGTGATCCAATCGATTGTAAATGCACTGATTGCATTGAACATAATGGTATTACAAAAGATTCCTTAAAGCAGAAGCTGAATTGTAAATTACCTTCGCAGGAAAGTTCTATTCTCCAGGTTGGGCGACCTTGTTTTGATGCAAAAGATGCAGGAAAACCGTTGGATGTTAATTTATTTAACCAAAGTCCAAAAGATACTTCAACATTTCCAGGGGAGGGAGTTATCTCATTTGGCCAAGTTGGAGTACAGCCTGCTGTCGATCAACCCACGTGCCCCAAAGGCTTAAATTTGGGTGATCATCCCATTTCACAGGCTCCACAAAACTCTGATTTTAAGAAAACAAGTACCGCTTTGGGAGAAGTTGGTGTAAAGCAGCTCAACGTACCATTCATAGACAATTCGCCGGAAAGTAGTGTTTCCAGTTCTTCTGTTCCAGAATGTCTTTGTGAGCCAAGTGAATGTGCTTGCTATAACTGCGAAAAGCATGGAATTGTTAACGGAGTTCGTATGGCAGATGGTGTTAGAGTGTCCTGTTTGAATGAATTCCCTATAGAAATGCAGCTAGCGTATTCGATGCCAAACTATGCATCTCAGTTGGAAATGGAATCCCATAATTCAACTACTGCCCAAACGACAAGTTCTAGTGATGGTCATTCTTATGATTTTATGGTCCGGACAGAAGCATTTCCTGGCTATGAATCAGGTTTGACGCATAATGGTATTCCCCAAAGAGCAAAGTCTGTCCCAGTCGATGATGTCACACAACCGACTTCAGGTGAAAGTTTGGTTCAGTCTGAGAATCGAAATGCAAATGATGCGGGCACATTTGCCGAACCTAAAATGGGTGAAATTATGATTGATTTCTCAGACTTTGATGCCACTTGTAATTGCGCCGATGGTGAATGCACATGCACAAATTGTTTCAAGCATGGCCGATTTGGAAATGTGGATATTGTATGACCAGCACGTTCGTTTGCTTTTTTTTTGTTGTTGTCGTTTGGAGCTATTGAGAGCAAGATGTGCTATATAAATAGTCAGTATGACTACCTTAGGATGTTATCTTTTCTTATTTAAACCATTTATACCTTCCTTTGACCTGTAAATATTTGGGACTGAGTGGCAACGCATTCTTTTTTTTTTTATTTCAAGAACGAAAAAGTTATGTGTTCTACGGTCCTGTGTCTACTACTACCGTTATCAGTTAAAACTGTTTATTGCGTTTTCGTGCGTTATTAAGCGTATTTAAGCGTGGTCATCAGTACGTAATGAAGGAGAGTGTTTTCACTGCCTTAAAAATCGATTTCCCCCTCCATTCTTCCAGTCTTAATTAAAATATATCTGGCTTCTCTTTTTCCACTTATCCAAGCTCCATGCACTGCGCCTGCACCATCTAGAATTGTATGTTCACCAGCAAATCTGATGTTACCCATTCCTCTGGTTAATTGAATAACCAAGTCAGTTGGATCGTTGCCCGGTGTGCATGCTGCATAAGAACCTCTACTGTATGGATTAACGGTCCATTGTGAGCAAACAACATTTTCTGGCTCTAAAACATCCTTTGGTGATTTGGCCAGCCTGCTTATGATAGGCTTCATATAACTCCAAGCCTTTTCTGGGTTCTTCTCTATGTATTCTGTCAATGCACCCTGAGTAAAGCATAACAAGGAGGGCACATGATTAACTTTGTACAAGTTAAGAATCAAAACTGGGAAATCCCATGGCTTAGGTAACTCCTTCTGATTTGATTCCACAAAGGAAGGAACCTGGTTTTTGTCCAAAGACTCCATCACACTTTTCGTCTCATCTGGTTTTGGAGTTGCAATTGCAATAAACCTATCTGTATCGTGGTGCTTCCAGAATGGCTCTGAAAATTCGAAAACGAATTTTCCCAACTTTCCGAAATCCATGTTCGAAAGAGGCTCCGTAATTCTTTGAGGAAGTTTTGGCATCCACTCAATTCCACCTGTCTCCTTCGGATCAAGCTGCAAAATACTCTGAGGAACTGTCACAACAAGGAAATCGCATGTGTAGTGATGGCCATCTGTTGTGGCAACCTCAATTTTCTTTGGAGAATGCTCAATCTTCGACACTGCCACCCCCTTGACCAAAGATTTTGCCGGTAAGCTCTCAACAATCCTATTAATGACCTGGTCGTATCCATTTCTGAGACAGCAGTTTCTTCCAACATTATCCACCAAGGCAAACTTCGAACTCATATGCTCCCAGCTGATACCATGCCATAACTCTAGATGACGCAAAAATTGTGGTGCATATTCGATTTGCTCTGGTGTAAGAAGCTTTCTTTGCCTGTAGATGTAATCTAAGGCAATTTGTTTCACAGAAACATCTTTTCTTCCTAGTTCCTGATAATACACCAACTCGATGTACTTCTTCAACTCCTTGACAACCTGATTCACCTTGAATTTCCTATAGTCTGAATCCTCAAGCTTTTCTCCAAAGTAATAAGGATTCTGATCATCATAGTAAAGTCCGTAATCGTCCTTACTGTTGACAATCTCATCAAAAAGTGGATTCGTAAGGGTATCGTGAGCCCACGAGGGACCCAGCTCGTAATTCGATTTTCCTGTTCTATCGGTATAGATTCTTCCACCGAATCTCTCTCTTGCCTCAATGTCAAGAAAGTCAACCCCCTTCTCGTTTAAATCTTGGCAGCACTTAAGACCAGCTATACCGGCTCCAATAACAATAACTTCGTGGTGTTCAACAGTACCCGACATTTTCTATTGTAATTAATAATAACTTAATTTTTGCAGACTGAGATAAAGGGAAAGCAGGGGATATATAAAATATTGGCTCGGGTTTCAGATTTTACAAATGTCTATTCTTATATAGTAGCGGAGCTTCAAAATCTATTCCGGTTCCTGATTTATTTTAAATGGATTTTTGACCCCATGAAAAATTCTACGTGAAATTTTTCTATTCATCGGAATTTAACTTTGATCTCTTCACAATACAGCCCTTCCGATATATTACGGTATCCCTTTGTTTGTGATGATCGTTGTCTAAAATGGAATCTTCGGAAAACTTGCCCGGTTATTTTCTTTGTGTAACATCTCGGCGAATACACCGAGTCACCCAATGTCAACAGCGGACATTTGTGCTAAATTTTCAGCACATCGGTATTTTTTTTTTCTCTTTGTTTCTTTATATAGTATTGTTGCTTGAATCATTTCGTCGTGGCTATACGACAAAAAAAAGTTTTATTACTTCTCAAACTACTTCTGTTTCTCTATAAAGCTATATCGTATGAATTTTGTAAATAACTAATCCAAAATGATGTTATGCCATCTTCATGTGTTCTCATGGACACATGTAAAAAAACGATAAATCCAATATTCCTTCTTGCAAAATGCGTGGAATTACGAGAAGCGGTTCGGGGACTTCATCTCCTATTTCTTAATGTGAAGTCCGCTGGCCTTTTCTGCGCGATCAAAGTTGTTTCTGTTTTCTTCTTCTCTTGAATCTGACTTTTCCATCTCAAATGAGACTGGTCCTGATGATGAAAGATCATCGAATCTCTTCTCTTTCGCTATCGAATTCATTTCCTTGTTAGCTGTCTCCATTCCAAGACCTTTATACTTATCAGAATCCCTTGCCCTGTAGATATCGTTGACGGCATCCTGTGCTCCGAAAAGGGAACCTTCATACACCTGTTCCTCTCCACGTCTGGTTGATTTTCCAGCAGCATGCATGAATAAGTTTGAATCATATGAATCAGTCTCGTTGTTCCCATGAGCACTTGCAGCCACTCCGATCGCCACACGATCAGATATTTCTCTTCCATCTTTTCTTGCAAGAAGCTTCACCCTAGATTCTGTACCCATAGAACCCATACGGAGTTCTCTTTCTGCTCTTTTCCGTCTCTCCCTTCTTGCTATCTCTCTTTGTGATGCCAAACCCGAGGAAGCTGGTTCTTTGTCATTAATGTACTTCCTGTCACTACTGCCGATGCCTCTCCTCATATGAGCTTCTCTCGCTATTCTTCTCAATTTATGTTGGTCATCTAGTAGTTTCTTCCTTTCTATTTCATGTTTAAGCTCCGCCTTCCGTTTGAGTTCTGCTTTTGCCTCGTCATGGGCCTGCGTAAGTGCATCAGTCAAAACGCTAAATTTATCGCTCATTTTAAATCTATCATCATCCTGTCCAAAAGACGCCAATCTTTTGTCAATAGATATCGTAAACCCTTTGTTGTTCTTCCAGTTTGAAATCGCGGGTGGGATCGTCCACTTTCTTTGCTCTTCCTTTGTAAGTTTTGGTGTATTGTCTTTATGAAGAACGGGAACTGGTTCTTCGTCACTTGGTCCATCTGGAGCCCTCTTTATTTTGAAGCTTGGCATCAACATAGGATCAGTCTTCTTATCCACTATTTTTATAACACGTTGCTTCCCTGTTCGATCACTTCTAATTGCGTTACTCGGTGTATACTTTATATAAGAAGCGTCATCTTTGATCGAAGTCTTCTGCACACTCTTCGAACTATTCAACTTCGCATCTATCACTTTCTGGATTGCTTCTCTAGTTTTCTCTGTAATTTCTGCAACGTTCTGACTCATAACTGCCAATTTCCTGATTGTTCTTTCTCGATAAAGCTTTTATTTGGGGTGGGTGTTTAAGAGCCTTGAACATTACACATCACCGATGGATCCATTTTTATTTTTATTCTTGAATTTTTTTTTTTTTTTTGCTTATCGCTTTCCTTTTTCGTCCTTCCTTTTTGGTAAATAAACGTCATCTATCGTATATGGGTAAACATTAGTAAATATTGAAAGAGAGCCGCCGAATGTGTATGTCAGCTCAGTTTTATATACCCTAAATTAAGTAGAAATAATATATAGGTCGTTTCGGGTCTTGTCACTTAAGATGAAAGTATGCTTTTAATTTGATCCACGCAGATTTGCGACATACTTGAATGCAATTAGTGGATTGTTTGTCTAAGGATTCATAATATCATAGCAGGAAGCAGATATTCTGTGTTTGTAAAAAAAGTTAAAAGCAATCTTAAGGTATTCTCTTCAAATATTAATTAACCGTGTTATAGGGAAAACTCAAAATAATAGAATCCCTGAGGAATTTTTAAAAGTGGAGTACTTGTTTTGAAAGAACAACGCAATTTAGTTTATAAGAATTTACACCATTTATACAAATAAAAGTTATACAAATTAAAAAAACGATAATACACAAATATTTGTTTGAATAGAAAACAAAAGTTGTCATTTGCTTGATATGAAACCAAAGGCCAAACATACTATGTTTTGTGTTAAGTTTTAAATCCCCTTTTGTCCATTTTTGCACATCTTGGCAATTTTTTCTAACACCGGAAATATCGAGCTGTTGAGCGGTCGAACAATAATTAATGAAAACAAAAAATTAACACGGGGCGCGAAAAAAAAAGGGGGACAGAGCTCCTACAGATGCTTGGGGAAGGTAAAAATTAATGGGGAGAAAAAAAAAGCGAGGAGTTAGTTGTGTGGGGAAAAATGCCCAGAAAAATTACAAATTGAAATTGAAGTGGGCAGCTTAGAAGAAGATACATACCAACAAGCTTTAGTTTCTTCTTTATTTCAATATAACATAAAACTCGGACGATATTATAAAATCATACATTATGTATCTGCCAGCTGATACCTCGCGATATGCGAGGCAGACTCCTTTGCAATTTAATCAGATGATTAATGGGAGTATCTTTCCTGTGCAAGTTACCGACCCCAATTGTATATTTCACCTGGACGAAAGCGAATTTCAGTTTGATCTTTTGGACTCAACATTCAAACCGGATATAACACTTAGAATCTCAAGGACACCCTTGCTAACAACGGATCCACAGACGTATGCAACGATGTCGCGGTTTGTGGAGTATAATTTAAGGAGATATCATTCTACTCTTGGAAATGCCAATCAGAATCAACTCAGTAAGCCGCTGAAACACCCACCGGAGTTTGTTGGTCCTCATTTTGATAATAGAACCGAAGTTCTTCCAATGGGCTGTATGGTCAACCCCCTTATTGCAGATCCATTTAAACCCGTTCATCTTACACCCGGTTGCCTGACGGCAATTGTCGATTATACCATTGTGGATCAATGGCAACGTAGGAGAGAAGCTGAAAGATCAACGAGCGTATCCGGGGATTCCATACACAGAAATTCTTCTGTTAGTACCGGGCTTGGGGAGAAGCTATTTGCAAACTTCAAATCCTCAAGGCCTACTGGAAGGAAGTTTATGGACCATACATTGAAACCTCCAAGAACAAACCTTGCTAGAAGTGGCTCGAGTTTCCTTGAACGTGTATCAAGTGTGGATGGATTTTCAAAGAAGCTGGCCAATGCAACCAAGCTTCTCATTGGATGCCACGGGAGGGCTATAAATATGGTTATACTAGATGACAATCCAAAAAAGATTGCTGTGGATCCTCCAGCTTTGAAAGTTATACTGGGCTACAGCTGTATGTCATGTATTGATACTTTTCCTTACACAACGAGCAATGGTGAAAAGAATTTAGATGTACTTATTGGTTTCACTTCTGGTGATTTACTTTGGTTGAATCCGATTCGCCAGAGGTACACCCGTTGGAACAAGAATGGCAGACTCAAGTCCTGCCCAGTTGTTTCCGTCGAATGGTCCAAATGCGGCTCATTTGCAATTGCTGGATTTGCCGATGGTGATATGATGATCTTTGATAGAGACCTTGAAGACGATGAAAATTATGGACATAAGGAAAAAGTTCCTGTGTCTAAGGCGAGATATATGCGGACATACCGAAGCCTTCGGCTCAGTAATAATGCGAGTGCTGATCCTGGAGAACGTGAAACGAAAGAGTCAAGACACAATCCGATTGCTCACTATAAGTTCTCAAAAAAGGCGATCATCGACATCACCACTCATCCATATTATCACAATATAGTTGCAATGGCATGCGATGATGGCTATTTGAGAATTTTCGACTTATTGAAAGAACAGCTAACTGATATTCAGGAATCTTATTATTCAGGATTTCTTTCTGTTTCGTTTTCGGATGACGGAAAGTACCTATTTGCCGGAGGAGAAGACGATCTTGCATCAATCTATGAATTCCAAGGTGTGAACCTATTTTCTCCAGCGACTTCAGGTCTCATCAAACAGGTTGCACGAATGGAAGGATCCAAGTCTTGGATTAGAGATATCTCCATTGACAGTCATGGATCACAAAGCGGCATTCTTTATAGGGTTGGATGCGTTGGAGATGGTGGTGCCATACATTTCTTCGAGTTTCAGCCAAGACAAATTCCAGTGATTAAGAAAGCATTGAAGAAACCAAGAGCATTGGCTGCTTCTTCGCCTCCTGTTAGGAATATTAGAGGCAATCTCTCATCCGCCTTAGCTGCAAAGAGAAGTCCGGGTGGTGGCACAACTGGAAGAGTGTCACAGGCTCTTCAGAATAGGGATTCTTCTCAACTTCCTTTGAAGGGAAGTAGTTTTCGAAAAGTTCTTTCAGGAAAGCACAGTAACAACAGGGATTCGATTTCTTCAATGGCTTCTACTAATACAAAGTACCGCTCTTCCATAATAAATATTATGAGCCACGGCTCAAATACATCGTTGCAACAGTTGAGATTTCAGCAACAGCAACAGCAGGAAACGAGCTTTGATGATAAATATGTGAAGGACAATACAATATTTGCGGACTACCAGCTTCCTTGCCTTAAAACAAACACAGGTGCTTCGGAGCCTGAATACCATAAGACATTAAGAATGAAGGAATGTCCAAAAATATTCCCGATATGCGAGAAGGACGTGGATTTGGGCAGAATGTACAGTTTGTATTTTGAAAAAGATTTTGTGTGGGCATTTCTTGCTACGGGAGATTTAATTCGTTGGAGACGGCCATAGTGGATGAAATACACAATTTACTTTATTTTTGTTGTTTTTAATTTTGATTTTGGATACGGGTATATAGATTTCATCATCTGATTTATTTCTTCTGTTACTTTAATGATATTTAAAAGCTCTTGACGTAATAGGACGGCAGAGAATGATATTTCGATGATGCTTTAAGGGATTAAATTAACACTTAGTCGCCAGTTAGATGCATTGGTATTTTCTATTTTTGCGCACATAACTTATTATTCTATTATTACTCTTTTTTTTTTTTTTGGTAGACGGCAATCAATTATCTTATAGGTGCCACCCAGAGCTCACCACTAAAATATTGATGACTTCTTGGTTATACAACGATACTAGCTAACATTCCGAAGAAAGAGCATACTAACATTTTATTAGTATCATAAAGAGTTTACCTTCTTGTTGCAGGAGATCACTCATTTGATTTAATATAGCATAATTCATGGATTACGACCGATCTTCAACGGTAGAAAAGGAAACCGCACCACCAAATCTTAAAGAGCTCAAAAATGTGGCAGTTTCTTACCATTACACCTCTAGTATACCATTAGCGGTCTGGCTACGTACATCTTCTCGTATATTAAAGCATGCGGAAGCATATTTATCCCAAGGTGTAACTGACCAGGCATACATTTTATACACGAGATTCATTGACTTATTTGCATATCATTTGTATAAGCATCCTGATCTCACTGATTTGAAACGTCAGAAAGACTCGGATTTATATAAACATTACTTAAGCATGAAAGCACAATTACCAAAGCTGATGTCTGATGTTGAAAAGTTAAACGATGTGCTCAAGAAAAGGCACGATGACTATATTAAAAGTGTAAAAGCGAAAGGAAAGTTGATACAAAGAGAAAGGGAAGAGAGATTGAAAGAAGAAGCCACTGAATTCAAGAGATCTATGCTATTAAACAAAAGCAACAAGGACATTGAAGACAAAAACGCTCCAGAATCTGACCTAAACGATGCTTTGTTGGCAAAGAAGCTAAAATCTCTTTCCAGAATTAGATTGAATAATGGACAAAACAGATCACTGATACAAAGAACAACTTATCCGATACTACCGCTGCCACATAATAATATCGATCATAGCGTACCACAGTTGAACAATAATATTAGACAAACCAGCAAGGAAAACAAAATAGCACCGAAGCAAATTACACATCGAGCAGTGAATTTCACGGAAAAGGGCATACCTCTGAGGACTTTGTTTGTTCCATCAAATCTAGTCGATGAATTCTTGAAGATTGCATCAAGGAACACAAAACGAAAGTTGGAAACATGCGGCCTTCTCTGTGGAAAATTGAACCGAAATGCATTCTTCGTAACAACTTTGGTAATCCCAGAGCAAGAATCCACGCAAAACACATGTAATACCAAAAACGAAGAAAAACTGTTCGAGGTGATTGATAATTTAGATTTGTTTATGTTAGGATGGATTCATACACATCCAACACAGTCATGCTTTCTTTCATCTGTGGATCTTCACAGCCAAAATTCTTATCAAATTATGCTAAACGAAGCTATCGCAATTGTATGTTCGCCTGATAAAAAATTTCACAAACACATCGGTGTGTTTAGACTAACCGATCCGCCAGGTGTGGATACAATAAGCCATTGCGCCAAAACCGGATTTCATCCTCATAACGAGAAAAACTTATATAAAGAATGCCAAAGATTGGGAATAAACAACTCAAAAACTGGACATGTTGTTATGATGGAGAATCTTTCGTTCGAAACAAAGGATTTACGGAAGTAAATAAAAGGTACTTCTGTGACGGTGTATAGTGACTGCAGCACAACAGACAAAAGAAGTCATACTATTAATGAAAATAATGCCAAGTAAAAATGCAAATGGGACAGTTTAATATAAAATTTATGCAACACAATATATGCGCCTAACATTATGTCGATTTTAAGCCCATATTACCGGTAGCTTCTTTTCTTTCTTGTTCCGCCTTCTCTGGGAACAGCTGTGCATACATCATCTTATCTTTTTCATCGTTCTCCTTTAACTGATTACTGAGTAACTGAGATTCCATAAGTCGTCTTGCTGCCTCATTGGTTTTGTAATTGTTGACACTATCTATAAATCTCTCCAAGTTTAACCCAGTGGCTGCTTCCGCTTCTAATGTGGAATAAGGGTTCACGTTAAGCTGTTTCACTCTTCTTTTATGAACCTTTGATTTGTAATGATGAGCCAAAGCTTTATTATCCTGAAAATACCTGGCACAGTGAATACAGTAATATTGAGCCAGGCCAGCCTTGTCTTCATCTAATGGTTGATGCTTCAATCCTTGTATTTTAGTAGGGGAACTTAGATCTTCATAAATAAGATCGAGATCCCTAGTTCTCCTCTTCGTCTTATATCTTTTAACAGAGTATCTACCCATTTTTTCTTGAATATGTCCCTATATGTCTAAATTATTGGATATCGGATACGGTTTCAGTTTCATTCAACATGCATATGTCCGAAGAGCTTCTAGGAAAGCTTGCGATAATATATGTGATGATGAAAATTTTCCTGAGGTAGAGATGTAAATTCAGATCACGTGAAATTTAATTTAGGGTTCATTCTTTTTCCACACCTTAACCCTCCAACAGTACAAAAGACATGTTATCTGATAAAATTTACCGGGGGCGAGAGGTCACGGCGCAGAAAAAGTGCCGTGAATTAACAGACTTCGATCAAAGCGGTGGCCAATTTTTTTTTTGTGTGGAAAAAAAAAAATTTCTGAAATTAGTGACCTCAGAATGGAGAGCCTGCAGAGCAGCTAGGACCTGAAAAAAATAGTTTAAGCTTTAATAATGGTTTCAGCTTTAAGCTTCTAAGTTTCGCAAGTTGTACAAGTTCTATTTGAATTTGCTTAAATCACACAAGGATAAGGTAAGTAACGCAGAGGTGATGTTTACAAAAGAGTTGAACGGACTGGTGCTTAGTGCATTTGATTTGAATGCTTAATAGTAGTGGAAAATTTCATGTTGGAAGGAACCATGCTATAAGGGTGGATATTATTACAGAACCTTTACCGAAGATGGGAGAATGTATTAGATTCAAGAGACTTAAACTATGTTATACTGGGTTATTCATTAATTTGAACTTTGCTTAGGCATGGATACTATTTGCCCACCATGTTAAGCGGCAATTTGCTTAGTGCTTCACATTGCAGCGATTTTAAAAAAAATTTTTACTTTATTGGGGGGTGCTGACAAATGAAACTAATATATGGGTTTATTGTTAATTTTTTGCCCTTTCCACTGATATATAACGAAGTTCGTTTAACTTTGCCAGGAATTCATTTCAGGCTAATCTCAGGCTTTAACTCCCAGACACATTACTAACGTTCGATCGAATTCAGGTATAGAAGAATATAATCAAAATGGCTAGAAGACCAGCTAGATGTTACAGATACTGTAAAAACAAGCCATTTCCTAAGTCTAAGTACAACAGGGGTGTGCCAGAACCAAAGATCCAAATGTTCGATTTGGGTAAGAGAAATGCTCCTGTCGAACAGTACCCACTTTGTGTCCACTTGGTCTCTAACGAGATTGAGCAGTTGTCTTCCGAGGCTTTGGAAGCTGCCCGTATTTGTGCTAACAAGTACCTTGCCACTTACGCTGGTGAAGAATTCCACTTAAGGGTTAGAGTTCATCCATTCCACGTTTTGAGAATCAATAAGATGTTGTCATGTGCCGGTGCTGATAGATTGCAGCAGGGTATGAGAGGTGCTTGGGGTAAGCCACATGGAACTGCTGCCAGAGTTACCATTGGCCAGATTTTGTTCTCTGTGAGAGCTAAGGAGTCCAGTAAGGCTATTGTTATTGAGGCTTTGAGAAGATGCAGATACAAGTTCCCAGGTCAGCAGAAGATCATTATCTCCAAGAAGTGGGGATTCACCAACTTGGACAAGGATGAATACCTTAAGTTGAAGAAGGAGAACCTTATTAAGAGAGATGGCGCATACATCAAGTTCTTGCCAAGGAGCGGACCTTTGGAGCGTAACTTCAAGGATTTCCCAGACTACTTCCTTGCCTAAGTTAATTCCTAACCTAACGGCTTTAAAGAGGGTACCTGCTTTATGCTCATGTTTGTTACTATTAAACTAATAAAAGGGAGGTGAGAAACTTTCTTGTTAAATCAGGTTGATTTAAATTGTATGTCGTAATATTAATAGTAGATGCATTACTGTAGAGCTGATGTTAAAATTTAACAGATGTATATTCGTTTTTATTAGTAGGATGCAAAAGTAGTTTATGTAATAATGCTAAAATACACTTTATTTTATTAATTCATTTTTCCCGGCATTCAAATATGATACAAACATACTCCAGCAGAATGACGACAACAACGACAAAAATAAGAGATTAAACCATATCCAACAGATGGCTATAATTTCAACGCTTCTAATTAACCTTTTTCGGTTTCCGTCTTGAGCTTTCTCTGGACAACGTGCTCTTCTGTGAACTTGTTTGTCCAGATACAGGTGCTTTTGCAAGCACAGCTGATGCAGGAACTGATGTTGCTGCCGTGGCACATGCATGAGCTGTCTGCAGAGCAAGTTCAATATAATCATTGTAAGAAAGATAACCTCTACCGGCCTCACAAACTCGGAAGCTTTTGATCCAATCACTTTGCCATATCTGATATGTCCTCATACGATACTTTGGATTTGGATTCAAAACATTATAAAGAACATATTTTCGAGAATTCGTATACGGCCCGCTGTTTATGGACTCTATTTGGTTGAACATTCCTTTTCTTATTAGTTTAAATTGCTTATGATTGATCTTTGATCTCCGACTATAGTCGAACTTTGCCCGCGTATCCAAAAACTCATCATATCTTTCATCACAATCTTTGGCAACATCCCAGCAGTAATTACCGTACAGCATCACCAAATATATCACACCTAGGGACCAGACATCCGCAAGTCTTGGATCATAACTATGCTTTTTATCAAACTGTTCAGGAGATACATACCTTTCAGATCCACATGGACCCCGAGAAAACTGAACTTTATCCTCCCAAGCAGTTTTGAAAACAGCCGAAGTACCAAAGTCTATAATTTTTAGTTGGCCCTTTTTCGTAAGAAGAAGGTTCTCAACCTTTAAATCATTATGTGAGATTCCAACTGAGTGCAGATATGTGATAGCGTTTAAAATTTGTTTAAAGAAGCAATCACACTCAATGACACTAAGTCCATTTGTCGCTGAAATTAAAGAGAAAAGGTCACCGCATGGAATGAATTCCATAACTTGTGAGTAAGTCATAGACACTGGATCCACCATAAGATCGTAGACATTGATTATAGCCTGATGAGTTAAGCAGGATGAAATCATAAACTCACTTGTCACTCTATTACCGAAATGGTGCAGACTTTCGCCGTTTCTTCTTTTAAGCTGTTTTATGGCAAAGTAAACTTTGCGTTTCTTGTCACCATTGTAAATTTTCGAAGAAATCGAAACAGTTCCATATGAACCCTTGCCAATAAAGCCTTCAATACGTCCATATTTCTCTATCAGCGGCTTCTTATTCGTACCTTTTGCACGCATCCTATCCTTGAACTTCTCAGGATGTTCGATTTTGTCCATCATGACATTAATAAGCTTAAGCTGCTCTTTACCAATAATCGGTTCAATCAACTCATCATCAGCTTCATCATCGAAGTCGTTATTATCATCGTCATCTTCATCTTCCTCTTCATCTTCAAGATCAAAGCCATTCTGTCTTGAACTGCCATTTTTCTTTCCTCCATTCTGTTTATCTTCATCCGCCTCATCATCATCATCGTCGTCATCTGTATCATCATAGTTCCACCTATAGTTAGTAGGATCGCTCTTTAGCTCCATTAGCTGCTGGCTATAGGAGTCTGGGAGAAGACTTATCGAATGCTCGACGGTAGTGTATGACTCGTCATCTGCATCCTTACGTTTCATCCATCCAAAAAGACCTCTGTTTGGCTTTATTGGTTGCGTTTTGAATTTAGTGTAATCATGCTCATGGGTGAGTCCATCTGCAGAAACTCTGACACGCGAACTTTTCAGCTTGAAGACCTTCTGGTTAAACAGATGTGCAGTGGAATAATTGATGGACTGGGAATGCTTGAGAGAGTTCAAAAAGCTATCATGAGAGGCGAGTGCATCTGAATTTGAGCGATTTCTTGATCCATTTGTAGACCCTGATCTTGATTCACTGCCCGAATTCGACCTCGACCCGACTGGAGAAGAGTCAACAGATGATGGCTTAAGCAACCTGAAACTTCCGTGGCGGCGGCGAGTGTTCGCACTACTTGTAGTATCACTTCGGAACCCAGAATCAACATCAGGAATCGGAGGAGATGAGCCTTCCAAAGGCACGATATTGGGCGAAACAGGCGTAGACTTTGGACTGGTAGCTATTGATGCTGAGATTGTTGCTCTGTGTCTAGGTGCAGGTCTTATGAAAGGCGATGACCGGAATTCTAAATGTTCATGCGAACCGGGATTATGGTGATGGTGGTGATGATGACGATGACGGTGGTGATTGTCTTGTGATGAGGAACGAGGCTCACTGTTACCATCTGATTCAAGAACTTTGAGTCTATCCTTTTCCTTTCTCCTTTTTTCTTCCTCTGACTCTTCATCAGACTCCTCATCTTCTTCCTCAATAACGTCATCGAGACTGTTTTCTGGAATTGCCGATCTCATTGACAACTTCGCCATCGAGTTCGAGAGCTCCTTTGTGAGCTCCGATGTGTGGTCTTTGGCAGAAATAGGCGTTTTTTTACCCGAGGCTACCACTGGAGTTAAAACTGGTGAAACAGGCTCTAGAGCCACTGCCGAATGAACAGCAGAAGATAGATGCTTTTCATTGTGATCAATTGCAGAGTCTATTTTGATTGCAGGAGATGAGGGAACCGATCTAGAGTCATCAAAGCCACTTGTTTGCAATGGTTGCAATTTCGACAAGTTTGTTGGTGAATCCAGTGTTTCCCTTTTCGACAGATGTGGTGCAAAAAGATGCTTCAATCGCTGAGACATGGAACTACTCCTATGTCTGGTGCCGACGGTTGGAGATGGCTTTGCCTGGGGAAGTGGAATGCCTTGGGAAATTGGTGTATGTAAATCATCATCTGCAATAGCGCTTATATCGGAACTCGAATTGGAAACATCAACGGAAACGGCAGGATGCTTGGTGAATTGTGAAAACGCCGGCTCTGGTGAAGGTGATGACCGTGCCGATGTACTCCTTGATGATGGATGAGAGTATCCTGGTTCCCGCTTAGAATCCTTTCGGAATAGAGCCATATATGATAATGAAGGCAACCAAAGTACCCTTCAAAAAGACACCACTTTATAAGAGAGATGCAGTATAAAAGAAAAAAAAACTAATATCGATGAGATCGAGCAGTAATGATTTATCTGTTTGTACGCTATGAAAAATACTTGGCTGATCAGAAAGTTAAACTTTTTAATCTTATACCGAGCTAGATACAAAAAAAAACTGGAGAAAAAAAAAAAAGGAGATTTGGACTCATGGATAAAGAATTATTTGTTCTATATAAGTGTTTATGAGACCGGGGGGTGAAAAATATAAGCAATACGAAAAAAGAAAAAATTTAAGTAGGGAGGAAAAAGGAACAAGGAAGAAAAAGCTCCCCCATGTTCTACTACCATGAAAAAAAAAAGCCTAATCGAGATTATGTATATCCAGAAATCGGCATGGACACGGATGGAACAGAAGTGGTATGTAATACAAGCAAAGAAAGGCACAGACAGAAGAAATTCAAAAGATGGCGGCTTACAGAACGTCCTTCCACTCCTTTTCATGCTTTTTTTCTAGCTCCACCACATTACGTTATGTTTCACATTCGCTCAGCACGGTATCTGTACTCACTTTCGTGACATTTTCCCCTTCCTAAATTTTTTTATGATGTGGTAGGTAGTCACTCTCCAGAAACTAGGAATCATAAAAAATCCAATGATTGATCCCTTTGTTCACGGAGAGAACTTTTATTAATACATGAAGGCCGGAACCATATGATCTTAAAACTTTAATTTTTATATTGCATTTTCTGTCGGCGTCAACTTATTCACTACGATTACCTCTTTGTGATGAGCAAGCAGATGCCTTTAGAAAATAAACGCGATTTTTAAATCGCCATCTTGACCCACAGTAGAGCGATAATATATACTATTCACCCACCTTAAGCAGAAATGCTGAAAACAACTAGGAATTCTGGAGAAGAATGTAAAAAGCGTACAAAAATTATGAATAAGTAAAGCAAGTAAATTTTCATTTTGATTAGCCAGGGAAAGAAAAATAAAAAAAATATGTATCAATGTATCTGGGTCGCAATCCCTCAATTTTCCTTTTTTTTATTGTGCTGAAACAAACGGAGGCTCGATTTACAAAAATTGAATAATACGGGACAAAAGCTGCAGTAAACAAAGTTGCGTAATTATTTCTTGGTTTTCTTTCTTTATCATCTGTTAGCCGTTTGTTGTTCATACTTGTATATTTTCACAGTTTGATACGTATAAATCAATTCATATTCAATCACCAACGCAAAAAAAATTGTATAAAGCATCTGCGGTAATTAATCCCCCACAAATCTTCCAGCAAGTATAATCAATAATTATGGAATGGGGCCGTGGAAGTGTCGGAAGAGCATTGTTTCCGAATAAAGTTCGGAATCACGATAACCGTGTGATTTTCCGCCTATTCAAATAGTCGTTCAAATATTACGTCACCACACACTAAGTAAGATACATATATTTCCGCTTTTTTTTTAGGGATGGTCAATGTATGATGCCCTGCCACACGCTTTTTTGCTGTTTTCTAGCAGGAGAAAATGAAACCGCACTTGAAAATAGAAAGGGGGGATATAATATCAGGGAGTTAAGTTACCTGCTGAACGGCATACGAGTACAATTTAATTTTCTTTTATTCTTCTACGATGCGACATGTTACAGAGACCCCACTGATGTTCCAGATAGGGTATTTTAAAAAATTGCATGTTGCCAACTGGTTGATCGCTTAACGATTTTATTTGTTTTCGTATTATAAAACTAAAAAGCCTTGCTTAGATAGCAGAACTCTTAGAATTCATCGTGTCCATTAGTGTTCGTGATTTCTGCTTTGTGACTTGACGTTTCTCCTTCTTTATGACTTTCATTTTTATGATATACGAGATTTGCAACTTCCTGGTCGTAGTCATTCCATTCTGGAATTTGCCTTCTTGCCCTTTCCAACTTCGATTCCTTTGTCAATGGGTTGTTGCAAAGGTCAATTGTTCTGGCATCCTTTAAACTCTCATCACTACACCAGGTCTCACACCAAAGCCAATTCTGAGGGAGCGAATGAATCTCTAAAACATCTTGTAAATTGTTGGGTAGATCTTGGTCCAAATTACTCAACGATTTAGGATCTTTGGAGAGTTCCTGATAATGCTGTCTCAGTATATCTCCAGCCGCAAGAGATCTAAACTTATCCAAATCCACAACATATAGGGCGCTTATATGATACTTGTATTTGTCTCCTAGAAGCCTCTTCCAATATCCTTTCTTCCAGAAACGGAATCCCTCCATTTCTTTTCTGGAATCACACATAGGTGTAAATCCATACGGTGCTCCTTCCAAATCCAAATCGACGAGCTCCTTCATATCCGTTCTGCAAATTTGATCAGCATCAACAAATATAACCTTATCAAGACTCTGTGGGAAAAGAACATCCAAGAATAGCATCTTATATGCCCAAACAATTCTTTGTTTTTCTCTTTGATGCCTTAACCAAACCGGCCATTTATACGTGATGAATTCGTACTGGAAACCATAATGATTTGCCAGAAGAGGCAATTCAGCCTTTAACTTCGGAGACATATAATTTCCGATAAACCAAAACTTCACAGAATGCTCGGTGTGTTTCATCACAGAGGCGGTCATAATCTCTAACAATCTCTCGTATAAATGACCACTGGCGATACTAAATATATTAATATCGGCGTTCTTATGCTCTTCTGCCTTCTTAGTGGAAAGTACCTGATTTTTCAACTTGGACAAAAATGACGAGAAGTACGAGTTTGAACCGCCATTATTCTTCCTCTCTATATTGTGATCACCAATGATAAAGTCATTCTCCTTTCCAGACTTTTTTGAAAATACTGGGAAAAGAGTTAGTCCTCCTAGATTTGAAACGCCAAAATCAAAAGAGGATATTTTACCATCTCCTATATCCAATGATGTTGAATTCAAAGACACCCCAACCAAATCGTAAATATCCGCTCCTTTTGTTTCTGGTTTAACTCTCAGACTCCATTCTCCAGGATTTGCTTTCAATTGGAAATAACCAAAGTTTGCCATTACGGATGTTTCCTGCATTTTATCATTAAAAGATGACGAAAGTTCCAATACTAAACCTATTGGTTTGGCTGAGGGTGACACAACATCCCTAGAGTAACCTTCGATAATTATATTTTCAACTTCATAGACACCAACAACGGGACCAGAAATATCAAGTTTAATGTTATCAAGATCCGCATTTGCTTCCTTAATCCCAACAATCCATGATTGAGGCTCATCGACACTCAAAGAAAATAGTGGCTTTTCCGGTACCTCATCAAAAATAATTTGTAGCTCGTTCTCATCAAATGTTCCATTATCATCAAATTTAACTGGGGGACGGAACATACCTCTATAAAGTCTGTTAATACCAATATTCTCCATTTCAATCTTGGGGTGTAAATGAATGACAATATCTGCAAAAGGCATTGCCTTAAAAATATCTAACATCGCCAAATACTTTTGCGCCTTCTCTGATATTGGATCAATAGAAATAGTAACAAATACTCTCGGCACTTCCTTTGCAGGTATATGAATTGATAGCTTGTCATCTAACAAGTTTGTGTCGTATCTTGGAAGAGCATCATACACAAATTCATCCTCATTTTTGAAATATATTTCACTGGTGGTCCATATTAAATACTCATAAAAGTTGTATTTGTCATTAAATTTATGCTTGGCCAATTCTAAGATATTCTTTTTGTTCTTCATAATCATGCTTAAAGCTTTGAGCCGCAGTTTCTCATCCACTTGAATAACCATATCCAAGTCTTGTTGGCTCAATAACGAATGTGAAATCCGAAGAAATCTGCCATCAATAACCATAAAAATAGAGTTCAACTGAGCATTACCGAGCTCTGAATAACTTTGAAGTATTGAAGGTATGATAATTTTTGAAGTGGCTCTAATTCCATCACTAGAAAACTTATCTATCAAAATATCAATACTCTCGTTTTTCAATTCGCTCAAATAATTGTGACCCCCAATATCAGCCAAAATCAATTTAATGTGCTTAGTACGCTGAATATATTGCAACATCTCGATAATCTGTGCTCTGAATTCCTTATTTGCAAGATCTCCAATCAAAGTTACCGTTTTTAAGGATTGCGACTTGTAGCAAGGCTTAACAGTACATTTAGTACTTTTAATTTCAAGAGTGTTGTTGTCCTGTGCAGCATGCTGTTTGAGATAATCATCTATGTTTGGAGCAGGAATCACATCAAAACCTGCAGATAACATGTTATCTGGGACTAATTTAGGAATCCTTATTTTATAAGCATCTTTATATAAATAATCCCTGAAAGTTATGCCCAATGGGATTTTCCCATTTTGATACTGAGTGAAGATGTAATAAACATCAAGCGTAAGCTGCTGCACTGAGGACTGCCAGTCATTATTAAATGGAAGAAAAACGCCATTTACCAGTATCTGCGGAAGTCGATCAATTTTAAAGGCACTCATGAAATTCTTCACATATTCAATTTTTTTTGAAGTAAATGTGGAATTTCCAGGCAATTTGGCCATGACATCATGTGTTAGTTTATCTTCAGCTAAGTATTTGTTAACCTTGTGTAAAAATCGCAAAGCGTCATTGGAACCGAACTTATCCTCGATAGAGAAAAGCTTTCTTGCTAGTATAGCACCATCCTTGGTAGTAAATAGAGGAACTATGCCAACTCTTTCTGGAACAAGCTTAGAAAGAATATTATTTATAACCGATAGAGTATAATATAATCTCACAGGATCAGACAAATCTAAAAAGAATATAGTGTCATAAATATTCTCTCTAGCAGGAGGAAGTTCTCCCATTTGGGGTTCAACCGAATATGCTTCACGAGACGGAACCATCTTACTATATTGATGGTCATGAGCAATGTCATTGAAATACACTATTGAGTTTTCATAATCTGAATAGTTATACCTTAAGTATGGTCTTTTCGAGAGTGCCGATTCAAACGACGAAAATTTTGATAGAATATCATTTGCTGATCGTGAATCCATGCCAATCAACTGGAGTTTATCAAGTTGCAAAACACTATTTTTTAGCATTTCAAGAAGCTTGTAGGCATCATCTTTAATACTTGGAACGATTTCATCGTTTATATAGAATCCATTTGGTATCTCCGAATATTCATCTCGAAGAACATCAAGGCTAAGCAAGTGCAGTTCATGGTCCGAATAATTAAGACGAGCAATTTTTGACGCATATAGTGGAAAATCGGATGTAAGTTTTGTCAATAGATCCAACTTCTCCTCATCACTTTTAGACTTCTGATCCAAAATAAACTTAGTGAATTTCAACCCAAGCTGTTTGATATCATCCTGACTTAACTTTGGAATTTCACTAACTGATTCTTTCCAAAATTCATCATCTTCAGAAATATTAGCTGGAGCTGTTATCGTTTTCTCGTCGAAATTAAGTTTTCCCTTTTGTCCTTCGGCAAGATCGCGGTCATCAACAACAATATAATCGGTTCTTTTCAAAGTAAGGTCTATTCCATAGCCAGCCAATAGTTCGGAACTTATTATTGCATCATCAGGAATGTATCTCCAAACAAAAGATAGCTTACCTGCTTTCATGGACTGATAAAGATAAAAAAAAGTTTCCCGAAACTTCTCTGAGCGGTAGTCCCCATAAAGAAAATATGGACATCCTGTATTCCCCATTTTATGATCAACTGATAATGGATGGGATCCAACGTTTTCGTCATTGCATGAAACTGTTTTTAGAGCAAAAACGTCTGTGGGATCACAATAAACATGATCATTCTGTACTATATACGACGTGTTATCTTTCTTCGCGCAATACTTATGCTTAGCCACAACATTTCGAAAATATTGATAATGCATTTCAACAGAAGGAGAGTAGTATCTGTTTGCAATTGTGTTATTGACTATCTCTCTAAAAATGTCGGAATTGATTAGCGAGAGGCCATACCTATAGAACTCCTGATCCGATAATAAATATGAATCCACAAGACTGACATCACCAACATCCATATCTTCGTCATCCTCGTCTGGACTTTGCTCATATTTTATTCCTAAAAGCTTCTCTACTAAAGGTTCATATAAAGTTTCGTTGAATTGAGCAATTGATTCTAGTACAATTAATTTAAATGGGACTGCCTTCCAATTGGCAGCAACTGATATATCAATTGTATTGTTTGTCGTCGCGGCTTTACAAGCCACGAGTAAGATGGTCAGTATCCATCGAATGATATGAATAAAATGCATGTCTGATATACTCTAAGTATCCGAAGATAATTGAGTCATAAAAAGGAGTTCATTTAAATATTTGTTTATTGAAGAAATGTATGTGTGAATATAGATCGATCACAATTCTAGCGAATCGTAAATTTCGATGTCAAGCTATTTTTTTTTTTCTTTCATTTCTTTCGAAGATCTTGACATGAAATGATTCACGAGGAAAAAAAGAAAACGAAAATGGTAATTGATTTTCAGGTACATTTTTCGTTAGATAAAAATCAAGATCCTATCGTGCAACTTGATGTATTTTTGTATCACTGCTATTACATTAGCTTAAGGTTTATCTGCTACATTCACAAAGTTTATCCAATATGATACATATTTGTTACAGGTCAGGCATGCGACCTGTAGCTCATATTCTTCCCATACGCAACCGTATTCCTGTATTATTAGTCAACCGCTTCAACTCTATCTTGCAATCATCAACGTATGATGCCGGAAATAAGAGCAGTACTAATGGACTTGATCCAATTAACACGAAATCGGTAATGGGCGAAAATGTTGAAGACAGTCCTTCTTCAAGTATCAAGCAGCTGTACGAGATGAATAAATCGAGAAGAGATGAAAATGTTCATATTATTTCAAAACCGTCTGAAACCGCTGAGCAACAGTTTGAGTCGATGAAGCAGGCAAGGATAGAAAAAATAGAACGTAATATAGAAAACCTTGCTACACCAAAGCAGATGAAATCATATTTGGATCAGTATATTATTGGACAAGATGAATGCAAAAAGATTATGTCGGTGGCTATCTATAATCATTATCTGAGAGTGAATGATAATTTGATCCGACGCTTGAAAAAATCAAGCTTTAAAAGAGGTAATACAGGGGCTGCGATATCGCAAACATGTGATAGTAAAACTGGCATCCCCGGAAGCGAAGAAAGAGCAAAGTTAGCCCTTGAGTTTTCAAAAGGTTCCTCTTCAAAAGAGGCACCGAAACTAGATAAAACAAATCTCATATTGATTGGTCCAAGTGGTTCGGGTAAGACTCTGATGGCCAAGACAATAGCAAGAATTTTAAACGTTCCTATTGTCATACAAGACTGTACATCCCTAACGCAGGCAGGATACATTGGTGAAGATATTGCTGATTGTGTTCAGAAGCTTTTCAATAGATCAGGTCGCAATGTTGAGGAATGTGAAAGAGGTATTGTTGTGCTAGATGAGGTGGATAAGCTTGCTCATAAAGTAGATGCATCCTCATCCAAAGATATCTCGGGTGAAGGTGTGCAACAATCATTGTTAAAACTTATAGAAGGAAGTCAAGTTCCTGTTCATGGAAACATTAAGAAGAATACTGCTTTTGCACATACGGATCCAGATGAAGATGAGAAAGTTATTGATACATCCAATGTTCTTTTTATAGCAATGGGTGCATTTGTTGGTCTTGACAGAATCATTGCAAAAAGATTAACCTTGGAGCAATCAGACAGCGAGAATCAGAATGATGGAGATTCAAATGTCCATGATCATGCTCCCGACACTAAAGAAAGTATGAAACCATCCTCCTTAAACAGAGTTATACCTGGAGATATTATTAAGTTCGGCATGATTCCAGAGTTTATCGGAAGACTTCCAATTATTGCCACATTGAAGAACTTGACGGCCGAGGATTTGGAACGTGTTCTTGTTACACCGAAGAATTCTATTATACAGCAATATAGGTACACTTTCTCCAAACTGGGTATAGAACTTGCAGTGACCGGACCGGCATTGCGATCAGTGGCACAATTATCGTTAAAAAATGGTACTGGTGCGAGAGGATTGCACAGTATACTTAGCAAGCTTTTGCTTTCTGCTAACTATGATTGTCCAGGAAGTAACATTGCCTTTGTATTAATTAACAAAGAAGTAATTAAATCGTTTTCCCGTTCCTGGCTTTCTGGAAAATCATTGGAAACTTTCAAACCAAAATACTTTCTTTCGGGAGAAAAAAAGGAGTTCATGAATTGCATTCATAAAGAAGACCCTATACTTGAAAATAAGTTGCTTTACCACCTAATTTGACAGGAATTATAAATAGTGTACATACATACATCTTGCAAAAAGGGACTGCTCTTTTTGCCTACACATAGAGTTTATAATCTTTATTTATCTAATTAATAACTGTGTTTACATTTGTCTTCATTTGGAGATTCTATAAGATACTAATTTGAAGGAAAATACACTTTGGATATTATGACAGTTGGTAACTAAGCATCTTCGATGCTATGGCATTCGTACCATAAACTAATGTCTGAAGTTTTTGGGGCATAATTTGATGAGCATATTTTAATACATGGATCCATTTGCCATGAATATATGCAATAAGGTCGGAAGCAGCATACATTTCAGTTGAGCTTAATTTATTAAAGGCTTTCATGTCGGGAAGGTTTTGTGGATTATTTTAGATAATCATCTTGAACTATACTTAAAAAAAATCCTCCACGTAGCTTACACTTTATTCACTTTTTGTAAATGCAACATATAAGAATTAGACTGTCAACAGGAATCGCAACACTACCTTAAAATAAAAGAATCAAACAAAAGATAAGAATGCTAGTAAAGTATGCAATAATAAAGGTGACGTTGGATCAATTCCATTTATGTAAATCAGTATGTATTTAGTTACGTCGAATAATCGATTCAGATGTTTGACCATCCCTGCACAAATTGTAAAAAATACTTCAAAAAAATGTGAGCATATGAGGGCGAGGCGAACCTAATAACCAGCTCCACAAAGAATTATTTTTTACGCTATCTCCTCTCTTTAAAGAAATCAGGTACCATAAATAATAAGAGGAATACACAGTTGGTCTTATTTGAAGCAACTAAACAGTACAAATAAGGTGCTTTCTTTCGTCATGTTTACAAAAGCTTTCAACGGTGCGTTAAAGTCGCGCAGTCGAAATTTTAGACTCATACGACCACTAAATATTCATTTAAGATATGAGTCAAGCTCATCCAGCCCTCCACAGCCAGCTACACTTGGTAAAAAGAAGCTGACATTGCTTGAGCAACAGCAAAAGCAGCAGAAAGAGAAAGAAGAGAAATTGAAGGCCGATGAGCAAGCACAATCTCGCACAAGTACAGAAGGTAACAGTTCAAATAAAAGCGAAAGCAATAGTATTCAAAAGAAAATAATAAAGGAAGGGTTCAGTAATATCATTAAAGTTCCGGATACCGATCACATACTTCCGCAGGATATTCTGTTAGATAAGTTATTTCAAGGATACGGGCCGTTGACGGTTCCAATTCAGCCACAGAAATTTAGGAAGAAGTCACGGACGGTACTTTGTGTTGAACTTGATCAAGGCGATGATCCATTTGATGCGCAATACCAAGAAGACTATGATGAGGGCTATCGGTCACCATTTGCATTTAATCTCAAGGGCGAATCACCGAGATTCGAAATTTCAGATCACAGTTTTAATGAGGAGGAGACCATCCCTGATGATTTCGAGAGCGACATAGATAATGATCCTGAGGAAACAGAGGAGTTGAGTTTACTAGATAAATATTTTAAGGCCAGCAAGAGATCCCATGGACGCAAAAGATTTGTGTTTAGTATGAGCAAACCGGATAAAGAAGACGAGGAAAGTTAATTAACGTATTACCTTTCCTGACTTCACTACGATTTTATTTTCGACTAGTATTCATAGTATCTGGCTGTGCTAATAGACCGCTTTATCCAATAATGTGCATATGCATTACCTTGTGTTCAATTGCATGCGAAAAGGAGGCCCTCTTCTTCGATATTTTAATTTATGATCTTTATCCATCACTGTACTCTCCGCGTCCTTACTTCGAATATTCCATTGAGTATTGCTTTTATTATATAGGAATTAGACATTACCTATCATGTTATATTTAAGAAGATTCGCCCGCATGTATATACAGTTCAATGAAAGGCACTGCAAATTGAATCACAGTTTTAGAAAGATTCACATTTATTTGAAGACAGATTTGTTCTCTCGTTATTACTGCTCTCTTTCCTTCTGTGATAACCATTCATGAAAACAGTCCAATTAGTTTTTACTTTTTTGATTTTCTACTGCGAGGTTTTTCACAAATGGAAGCCTTCCATTCCTTGGGACCAGTCTGTTGTTAGTGTGCGCTAATGTTTAGTTGAGTTACGTAATCTGGAATGCCAATTTGGTGAACGGATGTGAAACTGATTTGCAAAGTGTTGTTGGTCTTTAATAAGGATTGAAGAGGAAAGTAGGGAAAGTTTGTTAGACGAAAAAGTGGCGGAGAAGAGATAATTCTCATTGGTTGATTTTCTAATTAGTAAGTAATCAAACAATAAAAATCGAGAAACTCGAGAACTCACATGTTGTGAAATTTTTGTTCATTTAATCACTTCTGTGCAGATGAAATATGCATGATGTAAACGGTTATTTGGAATAACGAAGGTTAACGAAGCTAGGAAAGTTATTATGCGACCAACCTGCTGATATTATTCCTACTTCATAGTATTAGTATTAGCTGCTTATTTACGTAATTAGGGTATAAAGATAGCTTTCAATAAATCTCGGATCACATAAAGACCCCACGCCTGATAAATTTAATTTGTCAAAATTTCTTGGCTGCACCTCTCTCGGCTTCTCATCTGCTTTCTTTTGAATTCGAATACAGCCAATTTTGCACCAATTCACGATGGAATCTCGGGTTTCCATTTGAGGGATTAAAAGCTTCCGCCCATTGAAAAAATATTATTTTGTTTTCTGACACATTGTTGTTGGTTTCGGCTTGAAATAAAATATAAGCCCCGTTACTTTTCTTCTATACTCTAATTTCCCATCTGTAATCAGTTTTTGTACGCGTTGTTTGCTTCTTTTTCTTTGTAACAGCCCCGCGGACTTTCTGCTGTATTGATCGTTGGTCTATATGCACATTGAATGGGCAGAAACAAGAAAAATGGTAGCTTTAGGTCACATTCTTCTCTCCCTCCCTGCCTTGGTCTCAGCTTGGTCTCCTACAGATTCCTATGCCCCTGGTATAGTGGACTGTCCGGCATATCTTAACGATTCCTCCTACAGTACTGATAACCAGCTGGGATTTATCCGTGCGGCTACAAATATTTCATCAAAAGAAGTAGAATGGATGTCATCGAGAGATAATATAACTAATGAAAATCTTCGGTGGTTCCTTGAACTTGCAAATATGACAGACTTCGATACTGGAAGTTACTTAGACCAGTTATCGACCTTATCAAAATCAAACACGTCTGTTAATGCCAATCCAAGAATCGCCTTAGCGTTCAGTGGTGGTGGTTATAGAGCCATGATAAATGCTGCCGGACAGATCTCTGGTCTTGATAACAGAACTGATGGAGCACTCGACCATGGACTTCCAATTCTTCAGTCAGCATCATATGTCGCCGGTCTTTCTGGTGGTTCGTGGTTTTTGTCAACATTGGCATTCAACAATTGGACTTCTGTTCAAGAAATAGTTGATAATGCTGGTAAAGATGATGCCATCTGGGATCTTGATCACAGTATCATCTCCCCTGGAGGTATAAATATATTCAAAACAGGATACTATTGGTATGATATCAATGAAGACCTAGATGATAAAAAGGAAGCGGGCTTCAATATCAGTTTAACTGACCCTTGGGGAAGGGGATTATCGTATCAGTTCTTCCCTGGTCTAAAAGATAAAGGTGCTTCTATGACGTTTTCCTCTTTGAGGGACTTCCCCGTCTTCAAAAACCACTCGATGCCATTTCCTTTGGTCGTTGCAGATGGAAGACGTCCAGGAACTTATGTCATTGGAAAAAACTCCACCATATTTGAATTCAACCCATTTGAGATGGGATCATGGGATCCATCATTATACTCATTCACTGATTTAAAATATGTGGGTACGAATACCAAGAAAGGCTTTCCTTCCAATGGTTCGTGTATTGCCGGCTTTGATAATGCAGGCTTTGTTTTTGGTACTTCATCCACTCTTTTCAATCAGATTTTGCTTCAGTTGAATACCACTGGTCTAAGTGGCACGATTTACAATTTAATTGAATCTTTCTTGGAAAACTTAAGTGACGATGAGGATGACATTGCTGAATGGAGACCAAACCCATTCTACGATTCCCCTTGGGGAGACAGTGACAACTTGAAGAACAACAAATCTCTTTATTTGGTTGACGGAGGGGAAGATGGTCAGAACATTCCGTTGTATCCACTTATTCAACCTGAAAGAAAGGTTGATGTTATTTTTGCTTATGATAATTCTATGGATACAAACTACTCTTGGCCAGATGGCTATTCCTTAGTCCAGTCTTACGAAAGACAGTTTGGTTCAGAGAGTAATGGAACAGCATTTCCTTACGTTCCTGATACGGACACCTTCTTGAAAGAAAATTTAACGGCAAAACCTACTTTCTTTGGCTGCTATTCCGATAATTTGACATCTTTAATAGATTCTGTGGGAGCTGATTATACTCCACCTTTAATAGTGTATACTGCCAACAGACCATTCACCTATAATTCAAATACTTCCACCTACAAAATGTCCTACGAAACCGATCAAATGCTTGCAATGATCGAAAATGGATTTGCTGTTAGTACAAGAAAAAACCTCACATTAGATGATGAATGGCGTGCTTGTGTTGGATGTGCAATATTACAACGTTCTAGAGAACGACTCGGTTTATCGATGGGTACTCAGTGTAAGAAGTGCTTTGATAAATATTGCTGGGATGGTACTGTATCAAACTCTTCGGATTATCTTCCAGATTCGTTTACCAATGATGGTGAATATGTTTCCAATAGTACAGAAGACGAGTCTTCATCCACGGCTTCAAGTGATCAGGCTCCGGAATCAACATCGGCACCTTCATCAAGGTCTAAAGGGGGTGCAGGAAATGTGATGCCGCAAAGTGTTGGTACAATTCTTAGCATATTCATCACCTTATTGTGCATCATTTAAATTAGTTAATAGCTTTCCTGGCATTTGTTGTTTATTCTAACATGTGTTCATTATATTTATTACGCTATCATTTTTTTTGAATATTGAATTATAATATTGGTGAAGTGTATAATTGTTCTAAACTGAGAAGGCACATTTGTGCACGTAAATTTTCAACCGCCTAGAAGAAAAAAAGAATTTGATTCAGTAAATACAGATCACACAGTAGTAAGGCCAATGATTTCTAAGACAACTGTCCTGATTTATTTTTCACATTACTTGGCAATTTGCTAAATGTTTCAAAACTAGTCCATTAAGTGGGTCATGATCGTTAGTATCATTTAATTCGGATCATAGGGATTATCCCGACTTGTTTTCGCGGTCAAGATTTTGGTGTCTGAATAAGGAAAATTTTAACCAGCCATGCATCCAATTACACTTCCTTAATAGGAATATAGTAAATAATGCAAACAATTTTCTTATTGTATTTTTTGCTTATTTTATTATATTCTAATTTTTTCTTCTGGCCTTCTACTAACATCTCTATTTCGAATCCCCATCAACGAATATATCCAAAAGTTGAAACTTATTTTACGTGTTTCCTTTCCTTTAAGCTAATGTTATTTATTCTAATGAATAGAGAAGTAAGAACTAGAACTAACGTTCCATCTAAAACTAGTGCCGTTCAAATAAGTAACAGCATCAAAATTTGACATAACTGAACAGAAGTATAAAGCAAAGGCAAGAAAAATATATTATCTGGTTGGAAAAGAGTTTACGAAGATCGCTGAAATGAATGATCTTAGCATGAGTGAGATGAGTGCTCACTCAAAGGTTGATGCCGCAGGGAATCAATTGGTTATTGTGGTTATAAAAGCTCAAGATTTACCTAACAGAAGAAAGCTCGATAAGCAATCTCCATATGTTGTTGCACGAATACAAGACCAAACCCAAAGAACAAGGGTAGTGCCTAGAGGTGGGCAGACACCAATATTCAATCAGGAGCTCTGGTTCTCACTAGAAAATATCGAAAGCACAACTGTCAATCTAATGATCTATCACCAACAAAAAAAAGACTCTGAGCTAGTGTGTCAGGCAGATATCGACTTTTCCATAGCTTTAAGAAGATCGACTAACGAAGGATATGACTCCTGGTTTGATTTGGAATACAAAGACAGGCCGGCAGGCAGAATCTATCTTGAAATGACCTACTATCCTTCCTCAGACTCGGTTCCGGTTAGTGTTAGTAATAATCTTACCGATGTTTCCAAAGGCTTTTCCGATACAGTTCCTGCTCTTGCAGCAAAGGCTAGAATGTCCAAAAATGCACAATTCAGGGCGTCTATTATGCCCACACATGATGAAACATTGCCGGCGTTGCCGGATCTAGATGATTTAGAGGATGATGTCAGTGAGTTGAACATTCCTGTGGGAAGTACCACCAGTAACAAATCTTGGAAAAAGGATTGCAATGATAAGGATGCGGTTGCAAGAAAGCAAGATACTAATAAAGGATGGCTTGCAAAGCTTCTGGAAAATGCATCCAACAAGACACTTCCATATATTTTTGGCTCTCCCCCAAAAGCTAAACCCGAAGAGAAGAAGAAAAGCAATAAGATGAGCTTTCAACGTCAACTATCTAGTCCTTCGTTGATTGGTGATGATATTCCTGGGCAGCTTTTTGTGGATTCTAGTGATGAAGAGGATGAAGGAGGGGACGATGATGACCTTGCTGGTCGAATAAGAGTTAAACCTAACAATGCTTGGATTCCTGATGGTTTCTCCTCTGGTCGAGCATCAATAAATGACACAAAAGATGGTTCAATGACTAAAACAACGGAATTACACGATGATAGTGATTCCGACTGTGACGAATTCGATGTTGGGCAAAAGGTAGAGTTTCGGGCTTCGAATAGATTTACTCCTTTAAAAAGAGCTGCAAAATCAGAACCGTTAGGCGAAAGTCAACGTACAAGCCTGCAATTTCGACCAGAGTGTCTTGACCGCGAAAGAAGAATATCTAGTTTGCGGCAGAGTTTCAAAATAAAGCCACTCCCAGCCATCAAAAATTTGGATGCAGGTGGTGAAATCCCACCTCCTCCTCCAAAGCATCTCATACCGACCGATCTGGAAAATCTCTTTAGTACATCATCAGAGACAAGGGACGAAAATAGTACTGGAAAAGCACCGTCAGTTCAGCCTCGAAAAGTCTCGATTAGAACTCCTCCCTTCTTGCTTCATGATTTCGGTCAGAATAGGATAAGTTCCAATGATTGCAAAAGGAAGACTTTGTCATATTCGGAAATAAGAAGATTAAAGTTTTTGGGAATGATAAATGATTAAACTTCACATCTGTCCTTTTTCAGAAAAAGCATGTAATAATAAAAACGCAAATTATGGGTCCCAGTTCCTCCTCTGTACTGTATACATGTGTACTACGAACAAATGCTTTATTTCAAAAATGCCTTTGAAAAGAAATTTACAAAGTTATTCACCAACAATCGCTAAAACGTATTATGATTGATTGGCAAATATATATTCAGAAGGGTCTGACATACCAACGTTTAGAAGGCCGCTTCATCATCCCCAGCATCTTCTTCTTCACCCCCTAGATCATCACCATCTTCAAAGTATCTTTCGGCATTATAATCATCATCATAATCATCCTCAAATTGTTCATCATCATCCTCCTCCTCCGAGTGTTTATCAACCTCTGAGTCGTTGCCTTCAACATTATTAAGACGTTCTTGAATTTCATTTCTTTTTTCCTCCTTGGTTTTCTCAATGAGTTTCTTAATGTTCTTTTTGCTGTCTTTTGAATACGATGTCAACTGTAGTGATCCATGCTTTTTGTCACCTCTAGTCATAACAGAACGTAGTTCTTGTGGAAAAATATCCAATATAAACGGATGTTCGTTAATGGATCTTCCTATTTTAATTTTCTTCCTGAATCGATCTGAGTATCTGGAAAGACCGTCATTCACGCCACCTTCATAATAAGTGACATGTCTTTTTTTTGATGAAACCTTTAAGCTCTCCAATGTTCCAGTATAGAATACCCCATTTTTCATCAAATCTGTGAAATTTAAAAACTGTTTCGAACACTCATCTTCAAGTGCAGTTGGCTTCCCGTTGATCGGTAACACAAATTTAAGCTTCTCACCTTCAGCAGTCTGCTCCACATCAGCGTAATCCAATCCAAACGGTAACAAAATTCTGGGCCCTCGTCTCCAACTCATTGTATAGTTTATGTTACCCTATATATATATCACTTGTACGGACTCAGTAATAACTTTAGAACAATATGTGGTTGGTTTATCTTTCAGCTAACACCGAATTTTCAATTTTTTTTCTTTTTCTTTTTTTTTTTTTCTTGTGCTACCTAAAAGTGTACTTGGTCCTGCCAATCCCGAATTTATCCAAACACTGAAACGTACATATTTTATTACATAAACCAAAAGATCATATATGTTGTAAATGATATTGTAAGCAAATAGCATGAAGCTCTATAAAGCTATAGCCTGACTTGAGCAAATTTTAGTCAAAAGCATTTCTTTTCTCACTGAAGTAAATTCTCAATCTCAGCATCACTGTCAACACGATCCTCAGTCGTTTGCTGCTCCGATTTAAGCTGCTCTTCCAAAATGTGTTGTTGCCTCCTGACTCTCTTTCTCGTTTCCTTTCCCCAGCCCCAGGACCTCTCACTCACAGATAGAGGATCATCGGCTAGGTCTTCTGGCCTATCAATCAAATGCTCTGCATTTTCCTTTTTCCTCTCAGTAAGTTGTTGCTTAAGCTCTTTATTCTTCATATATTTGACAAATCTTTGTCTAAGAACTATATATCCGCCAATGATAATGACCAATTGTATGATTTTGTGTGCATCTAAATCCGCCCAGTTAATGATAGATTTCATTTTGCCACTGCAGTTTTTAAGCTTTCAAAATCGGTTGAGCAAATGGAATGGAAATTCTTGTGTTATTGCCTGCACTGTTATAGAGGCAGTAACGTTGAGACGACTAGCAACTTATACGTTACTTCTAGTTTGTTATTTAATTTTGTCATTGACAGAATTGATCCAATTTCCAGAACTCTCCAACTTTTTTTTTCCCAGTACTGTTCCGCGATCTGAAAAAAATAAGAAATAAACATAAAAAAAACTACGGAAGGGCAGGATGCATCGGTAATCAGGGACTTCAGACATACACTTAAATGCAAAAATGTAAGGTCATGATTACCTTTTTTTACCTTGCTACATCTTCTGAACCAAAAAAAAAACTATATCACAACTCATCATCACTTTTTTCATCAAAGGGTAATTCTTCTGGAGGAAAATCACCCGTTTTTACAACCAATGGCCTAACAAATGAGCCATGATTTTCTTTGCATGTGAAATAGCGTCCTCCCCTAATGCATCCATCATTTTTGCCAAAGGGATCGTCCAATTCAACACCGATCCAAATTCTCTCTGGATCAATCTCAGGTACTTTCCCCACATATCTGACGGTACCCAATCTTTGGATCGAGGAGTTGGTTAACTTGCAGCGATCTCCAACATGTATTTCACTTGCCATTAACTTATCCTCTTGGATTATATGTTCTTTCTTGGCCCTCAGTACAGGATCATATCGACCAAGCTTATTTTCCTGTTTCCACCTTTTAACAGTATTTGGCATTTGATCATACTGTTTCTCATCCAACTTGTAGAGCTCATTTTTGTCGCTAGTATTAAGCAGATCCCTCTCTAGTTCAGCCAATTCTGGATCATTATCTTTACTTTCTATGTGGATTCTAGTGCCGGGATGAATCTTTAAATCTTCTAAGTGTGTATTTTGAGTATTCAATGAATCATTAATAGGTGTTCTTTCAGATGAATCTGCAGTTTGGTATATCCATATTTTCTGTGAAGCGGGTGGAATTCCCGTGATCTGCTCAACCCGATTTTTAAAATATTCCAAAGTCCAATCTGGAGATAACCGTCTTTCTGATGAGGTTAAATCCGAAGTTAAATGAACACTAATATCATCCATATTCCAAAAAAGATTTTAATGGGCTTTTTTATTTATATTCACAACACATTTCATATTAATGAAGCGTAATAGCGGTTCAAAGATGAACGATACAGATATTCTAGCTTTATTTACCTATTTAAACCAGATACTAAAAAATTTTGGGTGTAAAAAATATATAAATATTAGATCTGTAAAAATTCCAACGACGGTATGTGTGTCGACAATGATGAAACACCATTTTATTGAGTATCAAATCTGACATTTTCATGTCTGGTAGCACACAAATATGCCAAAGGTTTCAAGGAATCACAGATATAAATTTAAAAAAGAGCCTCCAGAAGGATTTTCAAAAATCGAGCATGCATTAAACTCCTTTTCTGAAAAGATGAAGGAGGCAGAGAAACAAACATTGGAGGTAAATAGACCGAAATATGAAAGTACGTGGAAAATCACGATGTTGAACCATCAGAGATCCAGATATATTTTTGACCTATACTACAAAAGAAAGCTGATCAGTCGAAAGCTTTATGATTGGCTTATAGCGAATAAGTTTGCAGATAAAGAGCTCATTGCCAAATGGAAGAAGAAGGGATATGAGAAATTGTGCTGTTTACAATGTATACAGGTAGGAAATACAAATCAACAGACAACTTGCATATGTCGTGTGCCAAAAGCATCCATGAATGGGAGTGATAACGAGCAAGGAAAACACATCCGTTGTAAGAATTGTGGGTGTCGAGGCTGTGCAAGTACCGATTGACGTTGAAGTGTATTTATAACGTTTTTTTATTAAATAATGTAGACTGTCGATACTTGTAAAGTAATAATATAATAATCGAATATTGATATATTGGATATACATCATAGTTAAAGTTTACATGTTGATCCTCATACAGGCCAAATCATTTGAAGGTCAAACTATCTCTTCGCGAGAAAAAGAAGTAAGTTTTCAATAACCTAGCTGGGTTCGTTCTTTTTTTTTCATATTTTTTTATTCTGCCACTTCTTCAAAGATCATCCTTAATATCAACCATATCCTTAAAATTCATCGTACTTTTTATCAATATATTAATAAGGTCGTCACCTAGCGAAATTAAAATAGCGCTAAATAAAAATGGAAGGAAGGCGTAATAACAATGACTCGGGTCGATCATCATATGGTCGCCAACAAAATAATCGAAATGGTGGTCATAAAAGGCATGAAAGGTTTGAAGGACCAAAGAGAGAAGCAATTCTCAAGCTACAGAACTATTTGAATCAAGAAATAATTGTGAATTTATCAGGTGGACGAGAGGTTGAAGGTAAATTAACTGGTTTCGATCAGTTGATGAATCTCGTCTTGGAAGACACGGTTGAAAAACTAAGGGATGTTAATGATAGAACAAAATTCACTGGAAGCACAAGAAAGTTGGGTAAAATAATTATAAGAGGTCCATTGTTATTGGCAATCTCGCCAAAAGATGGTTTTGAGATGATTTCGAACCCATTCGTGTCTGAGTCGAGTCAAGAGAAGATTTTATAGTTTCTTGCTGCATTGAATGCTAGACATTTTTTCTTAATGAAATATTCTGCCGTTTCAAAATTCACTTGATTTAGCACGTTAATTACTTTGTTGTCGTACCGGATTTTCGTGGATTATAAGAACCGTTTCAGAGCGGGTCGTCTTTGTATGTAAATTAGTAATACCGTATTATTATTCGTTTATTTCGTAGATTACATTATATGTAGGAGTTCATTACTTGTGAGGGATCGTCGACAAAAGCATCCCGGATAACTTCCCCTTGACCATTGACTTTTGTTGAATCCTCCCTGTTTCTCTTCTTTTCCTTTTCATCGTCCTTTTTGGCACCAGAAAAAAATGTCTCTCTCAGTGCTTTAACTTGACTATTCACCCCTTCTGGAATTGTGTTGAGCATCCCGGTTGGACCATCATAACATATTGAATTATTTCCACTAATCCAACCATCATTATCGTCGTCGTCATCTTCTTCATCTTCACCTTCATCTTCATCATCTTCATTACACTCCTCTGTTTCATGCAACTGGTTAAAATCATTACTAGCTTTGCTATCTTGCACACCCGCCCCTAGCAAATTTATGTTTTCCTTTAATGCTTTGTGATGCTCTTTATCCAAGAGATTTATCATTCGATCATCCAACTCGCCGCCATCATTCGTATTTTCTTCTTCCTCCTGTTCTCTATCTGCCAGTTCGTCCTCTTCTGTTAGTCTATACTCCTCTAGATCTTCCTCCTTATAGCATCTCTCACTAAAGTGATTCTGAACTAAATGATCAACAACCGGCCATCCGTAGGCATTGGCAAACGTCCTTCGAACAATCATGTTATTGTGAGCATCTGGAGGTAAATAAACAAGCACCTTTCTCCAGCTTAAACCTCTATGCCATTTTCTGGCAATTTTTTCCTCGAGACTACCTCGGCTGATGTTGAGCGCATTCTTCACTATAGATCCCTTTCTGTTTTTCCTTTTAGGTATCATTCTTGGTTTGTATATCTTGTCATGAAGAATTATGTTCTTTCTGGATGAAGGATCAAGCAAGAATTTAGCAGTGGGAGCAGGAGGCAAAAGAACACGGCTGATGCCAGATATGACATTAGTCTTTGGAATAATTAAAGCATCCTTCAATGTTTTATTCGATGTGGTACTACTTCCTTCAACAGCGTCAGAAATGTGATCCGGAGCTTCGTAAGTTTGGAATTTCTGATATTTCTTAACCTTTCGTTCCTTTCTTATTGATGAGGGTGTTGATAAATCAGAAAACCACGAACATAGTTTGTTCCAGCCAAATCCACCTTTATTATCTGAAGTTTCCTCGGTTGGAATCTCTATTCCAGAATTCTCCGGTGGCATAGTAACTTCTTCATTTTCGTCAGTCTCGTATTGATTATCCATAGTTTCTGGAATTTCTCCAACCTGGTTGTCATCTGCAGATTGCTCAAATTCGCTTGAATCTATACTTCCCTCGTTTTTGAGAGCATTATAAACTTTTGTAAGACCTTTCCAGTCTAAGAACATGAGAGCAGCTGTTCTAAGAGGCACTATACCATCGTGAACAACATTCGCATAAACAGTTCGCCTCTTAAATTTTGCAAGAACTCCTCTTGTGGATCTGGATGGTAATAACAACAAGAGAGGCTTATTGCCCTTTAATCCCAGATCCCGTCCAGTCTTGCCGACAATGCCAACTGATAGAAAAATATTCACATACGCGGGATTCTCGTTGGAGATTCCAAGTAGCGGTGATGCAAGTGTAATGAAGTTTTCCGGTTGTATGTTTTCAAAGAAATGGGGCCAGTTGTGTTGGATGTAGGCAATTGCAAACGTTTGCACTAAGCCTCCTAACGAATGAGCAATAAATGATATCTTCCCAACTGATCCGGCACCTAAATCTGGAATAACAATTTGAACTACCCATTCTGCCAGTCGTCTTCCTAAGTATTTTACGCCTCTTTCAGTACGGCATACGTTACCTGTATAGCCTCTGACAACTACATTTTCCCCAGTCTTTGCACAAGCCTGTTCGATATTTTCTTTGAGATATAACAAATCAGCTGTGGAATTTGAGTATAAGCCATGGGTCAGTATGACCAAATGAATTGGATTCTGATCCGAAGGTAGGAGGGGTGGAGGCTTGTTCCATAAATCGATAGTGCTCAAACTCTGAACATCAAGCCGTTCGTCAAACACCCCAGTATAATTCTCGTAGTAATTTCTATGAAGTTGGTCAACTTTATCACATATAACAACTTCAAAGTTGACCTCTGAAGAGCGATTGAACACAATTTGGGAAGACACGTTCACCGTCCAGCAATATTTTGATTTCAATGTGTGCATTGATAACTCAGCTTTTATACTTTGTCCAGGCATAATACTTGGATTATAGTGTGGTTGCTCCGCAGTAATATAGCAATGTTTCTTGTGATCAAAATTATATGGTGCAATATCACAGTAGAACATATATGGGCCAGTTAAAACGTTTGGACGTAATAGCACAGTTTCCGTGTTCTTAACCCTAACAAACAAAGAGTCGCTAGTCTCGTTGCTATTTTCTGGAGTAAAAGTAATTATGAATCGATGGACATCTCCAACCTTCATGGATCCATGGTATCTGTAAAGGAGCCCTGGGGGCGTCTTTTGATCAAGATCCATTGGGGAGGAGCTGTCACAGCAAAGAAGCGGAAATGATAAATTAAACAAAGTGATGGCTTTAATTCGGGATTTATATCACCCTGATGATATTCCTCATGAATTAGTCAATTTATATCAGATGCGAATGTTTAACTGTAAAATGTTTTTGGTGGGTCCTTACATTCAATTATTTATAACACCGTTGTTATCAGTAAGATCCCCTTTTATCCCCTTTTATTTTGAGTATCATCTTCGCATTTGGTGTGTAACCGATATACGAAGGTTGGGTCGATCGTCGCTAAGGAAGCTTCTACGGCCCAACATAAATCATTTCCCCAATTATTTTATGTGTAAGGATGTATATAGGTCTTAGCTTAAAAAAAAAGCTTCCGTTTGTCCATGGAACAGGAACGAGGGGTTCTAGGGGTTCTAGTTTCTTAAACTGGGCCTGAACCGGCTAACGGACATTGTGAGAGTTTTTATTTTTTTTTTTTTACGATGGGGTAAGCGTTGGTCGGTCCCAGGTAACGGAGTTTCCCACGCGGCAATGATAAGAGTGCAACAAAAAATTAAAAAAAATACCTAAAAGGAAATGTGCGTTAAACGCTACAAATTTCGAAAATGTGTCATCAAAGCTCAAAAAAATTTTCCCGTCCCTTGGATTTATTTTCCACACTCTCGAGCCTGAGGGACCCCCACATGCATATATGTTTGTTTAAAGCATATGTGAATTTAGGAATTTGTATAGGACCACCCAGTGAAGTAAAAAAGGCTTAAAAATAAAGGTGGTAGTTTCAATATTTCCTTTGTAAATTGTGGAAATAGTCATTCAGTGGTCCCTTTGTCCGTTGTTTTTCTGACTGGTTTTGTTTATTTTTCTTTTACTGTTCCTTATTTCCACTCCGCATTTTGCGAAGGTCAAATTCTGAATCTTTAAGTCATAATTATAACTTTTTTTTTTCTTTGTCTATTTGCCGTATACAGGAGAGTCATACTTTTTTTTCACATTTTTTTTCATCCAAGTTTTCCTTTATATATGAATATTTCAGACGTAATATTTTATAATCTTGATTTTCAACATTATTTAACCATTCAACTCAACACTACAACGTACGAATAAAGTTCGTTTGGATATATAATCGAGTTCCAAGCAGATATTATCTTATCTTTGACATATAAGCAGATATTCATATATCACATTTGTCTTGAAATTTTAAATTCGGATCGATAGAATATGTTAAGCACAGCTATTACGCGCTCAACCAGAAGAGCAGCATTAAACCTTGCAAAAACTGCAGCATGCAAGAGTTCGGGACATCTGAGTCATACTGGAGCACCACTAAGATTCTCCCAACTCTTTGCAGCTAGATATCGCTCCACAGCTCATAATGTTACTAGAGAACAGCCGGCACCAGCATTTAATGCTCCAAGTGCTACCGAAAATGTTGATGATGTTGAAGCTGCAGCCGAGGCAGCAGCAGCAGCCGATCACATATGCGTTCAAAGCGCGGACGAGGCAGCTTTTGGAAGGCATTCGCATCCTCTAGACAGAAAGATCGAAATGGACAGTTCCATGATTGGTATGACCGGAGGGGAGATATTCCATGAAATGATGGTCAGACACAAGGTCGATACAGTTTTCGGATATCCGGGCGGTGCCATTCTCCCCGTTTATGACGCTATATACAACTCCAAGCAGTTCAATTTTGTTCTTCCACGTCATGAGCAAGGTGCTGGTCACATGGCTGAGGGATATGCTAGAGTTAGTGGTAAGCCGGGTGTTGTCTTGGTCACTTCCGGACCAGGTGCTACAAACACTGTCACAGCTATGACTGATGCTCTTGCAGACGGTGTTCCAATGGTTGTGTTCACGGGACAGGTCCCTACATCTGCCATTGGAACAGATGCTTTCCAAGAGGCTGATGTTGTCGGCATTTCCCGTTCTTGCACCAAGTGGAATGTCATGGTGAAATCCGTTTCCGAGCTTCCTCGTAGAATAAATGAGGCATTCGAGATAGCAACCACTGGACGTCCAGGCCCAGTTTTGGTTGATCTTCCAAAGGATGTTACCTCTGCAATTTTGAGACACGCAATTCCTACGTCATCCACCATCCCTAATAACACTTTGGCTACCCTCACGCGCTCTGCTATTACGCGCTTTACTGCCGAATGCATTCAGAGAGCTGCAGACTTGGTGAATAAGGCGAAAAAGCCCGTCCTATATGTTGGTGCTGGTATTCTCAACAATGAGGATGGTCCAAAGAGATTGAAAGAGCTTGCTGACAAGGCAAAAATTCCAGTCACCACCACTTTGGAAGGTCTGGGAGCATTCGATCAAAGAGATGAAAAGTCACTTGATATGTTGGGAATGCACGGTGCCGGTGCTGCAAACATGGCAATCCAGAAAGCTGATTTGATTATTGCCCTTGGTACCCGTTTTGATGACAGAGTCACCGGTAACGTGTCCAAGTTTGCTCCACAAGCAAGACTAGCTGCATCAGAAGGACGTGGAGGTATTATTCACTTTGAAATTTCTCCAAAGAACATAAATAAGGTTGTTGAGGCCACGGAGGCTATAGAAGGTGATGTTACTCAGAACTTGGAGTTGTTCAACGAACTCGTTGAACCTGTTGAGTCAAGACCAGAATGGTTCTCTCAAATTCGGGAGTGGAAGCAGAAGTATCCATATGCATACGAGCACGAGGTTCCTGGAGGACCAATCAAGCCACAAACCGTTATAAAGGAAATTGACAAGCAATCTAGAGCCACTGGCCGTGATATTATTATCGCCACGGGTGTTGGACAGCATCAAATGTGGACTGCCCAATATGTTACGTGGACAAAGCCTCATTCATTTGTCACCTCCGGTGGTCTTGGAACCATGGGATTCGGACTTCCTGCTGCTATTGGTGCTCAGGTCGCTAAGCCAGAGTCTATTGTCATCGATATTGATGGCGATGCCTCCTTCAACATGACTTTGATGGAGTTGTCCTCTGCCGTTCAGGCTAATGCCCCTGTTAAGATTGTGATTTTGAACAATGAAGAGCAAGGTATGGTTACCCAGTGGCAGTCACTTTTCTACAAGCACAGATATTCGCATACTCACCAGCACAATCCTAACTTTGTTGGTGTTGCCGAGGCCATGGGTCTGAAGGCATTGAGGGTCAGCAAGCAAGAAGACTTAAAGCCAAGTATCGCCAAACTGCTAGCATACAATCAGGGCCCAATTTTACTGGAGGTGAAGGTTGAGCACAAGACTCCTGTCCTCCCTATGGTTCCTAGTGGAAAAGGTTTGGATGAGTTTATAACTTATAATCCAGAATTTATCCATGAGCAGAATGCCCTTAGACACAAGAGAAACAATGGAAAGTTCGATTGATTGAATCATTTGTTCTCTTAAGAACGATGTGGCTAACAGTGAATTTTCGGGGGACTAACTTGTAATACAGTTGATTTACCGTTTCCTTTTTTAATGAATGCTTAATCGGATATTGTGTTCTGTGTCTACTTGAATCATTTGGTGACAATAGTCTTCTAAAATGGATTTGGGGTCTAGTATCTTTGTGTTTTTTTTCCCCTTTCTTTTTGTTTTTCTTCCCTTTATAAGTGTTCCGGTTTCATGTTCCGGACGTCTTTATTATATTGTGCTTTCATAGTTTACAATGATATTCATATTGCAGAAATGCCAAGTATATACAAACAGTCATATTTAACAAGATTTATCAGTTCCCTCCTTTCTTAAAGAGCTTGCCAAAATTCCTAATGTTTTCATTGATATTAATTCTGTTATCCGTTAATGTTTTAACGAAATTCTTTTCAATATCTCCACCGTTAAATAAAGAGCGACGGGATGGATTACCTCCCCCAAAAAAGTTTGTAATATTACTCGCCGAAGAAGATCTCGATATTTCATTACTATCTTCTGTCTCCGTCTTGAAACCAAAGTTGGTAACCTTGTTGCTTTTGGGGTCCAGATTCAATTTTTCCAAAAATTTATTTGATTCTGAAAGCTGCTCATCAGTTTGGTCTTGATAAACTCTTAGTTGTGCCTTAAACGCATCTTGATATTTGAATCTTTCCTTTTCGGACGTCAATTCATTCCCAAGCAAACCTTTTAATTTGATTGTTTTAACAAAATTGGTGAAGTTTGAGTCTTTGATATTACTAAAATAGCTCACAAGATAACTATCTATTGGTTTGCTTGGTGTCATCAGCACCTTCATTAGTGATATAATTGGTTGTAGTGAATTATTTAACGAATTCATGAAGGACCTGGAACTCTTTATTTTAGATCCGTTTGGCCCCTTTGTAGGAAGATCCATAAAGTATGATTTTAACGTTTGAAGATCCAATGTAAATTGTTCAGCCATAACCTCGGATATCGGCTTTAACTTTGTAAAATTGAATATAAATGAGTTTACGATCATTTGAACTAATTTATCAATCAAGTGTCTAATAAATGCAGGCTTGCTTAGTGAAGTGAATATCAGGCCACAATCATCGTTCAATGTCTTCTTTATAGTTGAGACATATCTTGACTCACCGTCGACATCATTTTGTAGCCTCCAATTATTATTAGTCATTTCCCTCCAAGAATATTGTAGGTCATTATCAAACTTGGCAAGAATTAGATTGATACAGTCTGAGATGAGTTTCAAATAGGAATCTTTAGTGTGTGAAAAATCAATCGCTTTCTGAAGAGTATCTGGAGTAATTAAAGAAACCAGCCTCTCTTCAAGCTGGCTTACCGTTACAGAGCAATAGTCAGCTGTGTTGAGAACTAAGCAAATAATTTCAATAGCCTCTTTTTGATTTTTGGAATAGGCAGATATTATATCATCCCTAGTAGGAAGCATCGGCTCAAGAATACGTTTGTTATAATCCATCAAATCTTTTGAAAACAATTGTGAGAGCTTTATTAGAGGACGCCCTCTTGTAAGTTTAATAAGTTGTGAGAGAACTTGTCTAAATGTGCGAAATAAGTCTGCAGATGACTCAAGTACGTTTATCTCTTCATTCTCAAGAACAATTGAATTTTGGTCACCGTCAGTACGAGCTTGCTCTTGGCCCATTTTATTAGTCGTAAGGGAATCTTGAGGAATGGAATCGGCGACACCTGATTTCCGATACATTGTGGCCGGATTGAGATACTCCAGGAATTGTTTCTCAATTAGAGTGCCTTGATGATCAATCCAAATATTGAGGAAAGGTTCAAAAACGTTTGAGATCAGTTTATCAAATTTATACACCGATTTATCATTAATATCTGAAAACATCTGAAATTTCTCATTCAAGTAATTTTCAAACTGTAAAGTTTCAGTTAATGCTGATATAATCAGCTTTGCCCCTGCTGATGATCCATTTAGTTCTGGGGTGTTACGCATGACCTCGCTTAAATCTTCTTTCGTGATGGTACAAAACTTCTTGGCAAGTAAGATAGGCATTTTCCAGCTCTTCGGAAAGATCTTGCTATGATGCATCTCAAAATCGTTAAGAATTCTTTGGAAAAAAATGTATCTCCGTTTAATGTTGTCAAGTGATCCAGCTTCTTCACTGCTTTTGAAAATTGTTGTAAGATCTTTAAGCAAAGCATTAACATACCAAGACTGAAGTCTTGTCTCATATGCTTCCCCAAACATCGATAGAATTTCACAGGCATCAGCAAGAGTACTGTTTGTTTTGCCCTTTATTTCTGCTTCAAAGTCGCTAAATATGTCGTCAATAACCGTATTTTTTGTGGACATTATCTTCTTATCCAATGTATTAATTTCGTCTATGCTTTTATAACTTTGGAAGTGTTGCATTAATTCCAAAACAACACCGAGCATTTGCTTTATGTCATTATAGTTTCTCTCTCCATTTTTGTCCTCATTTGAATTCAGTAGTTTCTCCAATGAGCTATACGCAGTTAGAAGCATTTGCAACCGTTTCATTATTGTCATTGAAAGGGTTAAATTTTTCTTGCAATTATCCAGCCTTTTAATATTAACTGTCATCTTGTTGATCGTGTTTCCTGTATCCTCTGCCAATACCTGCATATCATCAAAATCATCCATCAACTGGTCCAGTTTTTTCCCCAATTCAGTAAGTTCCGAAACTGAATCAGTTCTATTCGCAGCCTGGTCATTATAATTATGTTCCCTTTTTAATATCTCTTTTTCAATATCCAGTTTGTATCCACACACATATGCCAAAAGCTGATCTAACGATGCCAGATCAGAAGAATCCCTAAACAATGTCGTGATATCAGTTAATGGATTGTAAGTTGATGATGAAAGGTGGTCTTCAGTATCTGTAAGTTCTTCCTGATTGGATGCATGAATGAGTTCATCCCTCATTGAAATGCCCCTGGTCATACTTGTTTTTCTTTTCCCTGAGCGTACTCTTTCCTTCACCTAATTGACTTAATTTTCCCGATGTGTAAATTTTTAAATGCGTAAAAAGTGTGCATGTTTATTCAAAACACGTTAACTTTAAAGAAGATTAACCATTTACATATTCTGTAGCATTAGTTATCTTACGTAATAATGGTTGTTGGCGAACGCACTTGCAGACTGAAAAAGTTCGACTTGTGTTGCGGATGATCGAATCCAAAAAATTTTTTCCCCATTTTTCTCCGTAGAAAGGCATCTTACCCAACGTAAGATTAAACTATATTGACATACTATTGCATAGGTAAACGAAAAGCAAAGGTAAACAATTGCAAATATGGCTTTAAAATTACCAGCAGCCCCAAATTCGTCGCTTTTCAGGCAGGGCTATAAGCTGCAATCAAACAGTGATGGTGCAATCAACAGAAATATAGAGGCATGCAGAGAAATCAGCAATATGGTTTCCACTTCGATTGGTCCGTGCGGTAAAAACAAAATAGTTGTGAACCAGTTACAGAAAGTTTTTATCACGAGCGATGCCGCAACTATGATTAAGGAGATGGATGTGGTCCACCCTGCAGTTAAGGTTTTAGTGATGTATTCTGAACAGCAAGAGAATGAGATTGGTGATAACACAAATTACGTTCTAGTCTTTGCAGGCGAACTCTTACAACTTGCGGAAAAGCTTTTGGTTTTAGGACTTACGCCTACAGAGATTAACCAAGGATATCAGCTGGCATGTAATCACACACTAAAAGAATTGGGTAATTTGGTAATTGACAAAGTTGCCAATTACTACAAAAAGGAGGAAATTCTGAAAGTGATAAAGCCAGTTGTTGCTTCCAAGCAATATGGCTGGGAGGATAAGATCAGTGACTTGATTTCTGAGGCAGTTTTGTATGTCATTCCAAAATCAAATCCGTCATTATTTAATGTGGATTCCATCAGGGTGGTCAAAATTATGGGCGCATCTTTGCCAAGCTCAACTGTTATTAACGGTATGGTCTTGCCAAGGGAGCCCGAGTCAGATGTGAAAAAAATTAAGGGTCCAGCTAAAGTTGTTGTATTCAATTGTCCTGTTGATTTGTCTACTTCAGAAACTAAAGGCACGGTGTTGTTACATAATGCAAAGGAGATGCTAGCGTTCAGTAGGGGTGAAGAAGAACAGCTTGAGAAAGTGGTGAAGGAGATTTATGATTCAGGTGTTCGTGTTGTGATTGCTGGTCAAGGTGTTGGAGAGTTGGCTCTTCATTATTTGAATAGAAATAAGATTCTTGTGCTGAAAGTTCCATCAAAGTTTGATTTGAGAAGAATAACCAGGGTGTGTGGAGCAACGCCATTGGTTAGACTAGGTGCCCCAATGCCGGAGGAAATGGGACTTGTGGATGTCGTTGAAACGAAGGAAATTGGCGGGGATACAGTCACAATTTTCAAGCAAAGCTCAGATAGCAGATCTTTAACTTCCACGATTATACTTAGGGGTGCTACAAAGGGCAAAATGGACGATGTTGAAAGGGCAATTGATGACGGTGTTGCAGTTATCAAAGCTGTTTTAAAAGATCCACGGTTGGTTCCTGGTGCGGGATCTACAGAGGCAGAATTGGTGAAGCGTGTCACATCTTATGGAGAGCAAACGCCTGGTCTACTTCAACTTGGAATCAAGAAGTTTGCGGAAGCTTTCGAATTTATGCCTAGAATACTATGCGAAACATCGGGTTTGGATGCATCTGCAGTGTTACCCCGTCTTTATTCCTCTCATGTTGAGAATGATCCTGATGCTCTTCGTCTGGGTATCAATATTGAAGCCGATGGTCTAAATGATTGTCTTCTTGATGTAAAGCATGAACAGATAATGGATTCTCTTATATCTAAGAAGAATGCTATCAAATTAGCAACACAAGCTGTCCGTACTATTCTAGGAGTTGACCAGATTATTGTTGCGAAGAGAGCTGGAGGTCCTCAAATACCTCAGGGAAACAGGCCAGGAAACTGGGATGTTCCAGATTAAGGAATTTGTTATGTACTCAATATATAAATGATATCGTGCCAATTAATCTACTTCATACAAGAATCGCTGGTATAGTTTGCCATTTGCAAAATTTCAGATAGAGAACTCTTTTCCAATCTTTGTCGCATGGCATATAACACGCAGTAAAAAAAAAGAGCCTGCACCAATACATACGTATACGAACGCCTCAAATTTTTTTTTTGTTGTTTTTTGTTGTTTTCCGTACGACCTCTTCTGGGTTGCGGACGCGTTCGTAAAGTATGTGACTTTTTATTTAGTTTCGAACATGCTAAGATCTGAAGAATTTTCACTTATGTCCTACATAACTTTCTCACAATCCAATAAGCGAGACAGGACAGAAAATACTGATATTTGTTGAAAGCTGAAGTACGTAAATATCAACTCCTAAACCATTTGATTTCATGGATAGTTCTTCTAGCAGATAATTATTTGAACCATGAGAATACAAATGTTAGTCTGCCAACAAGAGAAAAGCTTGTTGGCCATCAATAAAAAAAAGGAAAATAGCCGCCCAAAAAAAAATGCATTATATGCCAAGATGCATAATGCAGTGATGTAAAAAGGAAACACATCAAAAAAGGGAAGGTACTTTTTCTGTATTGATCTAAACCACCTGAACGCTTTACCGTGAATTTTAGAATAATCACACACCTTATTAAGAAGCCGTGTATATTAAAGATGTCAGTTCATTTCTTTAGTGGATAAAAGAACAAATCTTAATTTACAATTGTAAGAAATATCGGAGGCAACATATATTACCAGCCATGCCACGGTTTCCGATAGGATCGTCCATCGATTTTTGTTTTTTGCTATTTATTCTCTTTCTCCCTCTCTTCGTTTTGAAAAAGAATGCCTTTTCAGCATCATCCTACTATTGGGGAGATGTTATACCTTTCCTTCTATTATTGCGATATTCATTTCATGTACCTTCTAGTCAAACTTCTCCGCCCTCAATTTTGCTCAAAGTATACATAGAATATTCATTGATACACGATGTGTGTAGAATATTTTTTTGGTATTAAATAAACAAGGGGACGCGTAAGCGAGTTCGAGGGAAGAAAGTAAGGATAATTTTGCTTTAAGCCATGAATAATTCGAGTAACACGACACGTCCTCTTTTTCTGACTCAAAGCAGTAGCACCCTGATGTCTGAACAAAGCTGATTGATGGCTTGCCAAAAAAAAATACCCCTGTCCCAATCAACTCCTCGCGTACCACGTCTCCTATTTCTTCCCTACTCCTTTTTGTTGTTTTTTAACACGCGAATTTTGCAGTACGTTTCTGGTGTAAATTTTAAATGAATGAATGGGCTTACTTTCTTTTTTTTTTCTACTTTCATGATCCATCTTAACAATGCTCTTCTTTTATTTTTGCAACATTTTCTATTGTGTGTCACTTTCCGGTACCTCAGGGCTGTCTGTCTTTTTTTCTTTCGGCAAATATTACTGATTTATTTTGATCTCATACGTATTTGTAACAAACATTATTCTACTTACTTTCGTGTGTGCTAACGAAACTCTTTCATTCTGTAAATTTTCGATACATCCGTTAGGACATCACTTCTCGAGGTCACATTTGTTTTTAAGTGTCGGGAATTCGTCCTTCTTCTCCCCCTTACTATATATTTCAAAATTCACTTGCTCTAAAGTGCTGATTAATACAAATGGCTGGGTTCTTTAAAAGGCATAGTAAAAATACTGGTAAGGGTGCCTCTGCATCTTCCCCAAAAGTTCACACTAAGAAAGGTTCAAAGGAATCCACGTCTTTCAATGTTTTGGCATCATCGATGAAGAGCCCTGTAATGAAGCAAAGTCAAGAAAATACACCTAGAATGAATGGGGAAAGTACAAATTTTAATGGAAATAGCCATCAACTGTCGTCAAATTCGGAATCCTCTCCTGGGACTTCAGCCCAGCAATCATCGCCTGAGTCCATGAGTACTCCTGTATCTGACACTATCAGTCGTTCATTGGGAAGTGAAAAATCACGTCAACGATCTCCATCGCATCCGATAAGTAGTGAGGAGACCCCATTTGCCCGTACTTCCACACCAATACATCAGCAGATTCAAAACTTTATTGGTGCGCCAAATACTAATACTGTTAATGCCAAGCCTTCTGTTGATAAGAACTTAAAGGAAAGATCGGAATCACGAACTCTCACTCCCTCGCAATTGAAAAGAGAATTGGGTCATACACCATGGAGGAAGAAAAGATTATATAATTCTCCTTTTCCAAGGTTTAGTCATGCGACGTCTTCGACAACGTCGGATACTGGGGCAATTTATTTAATGGGTGGTTTGGGTGGCAAGAATGTGTTTGGTGATATGTGGATCATAGAGCCAGTTAAGCATGAGAGTCAATTATCACTGCCATCGCCAAAACATACTAACGATAATTATCCTTATATTGCTTCCCCCATTGAAAATTTTGACAGAATGCCTGCTCCAAGAATTGGTCATGCTTGTGTCTTGATAGGCAACGCTTTTATCATATTTGCTGGAGATACAGTCACTAACTCCACCCAGGTTCTTGACAATAAACTCTACTTTTTCAATATAACGTCACTCAAATGGACAGTGACGAAGCCGGTCGGTTCCAGTCCTAGTGGAAGATATGGACATCAAATTGCTGTTTTGAACTTTGAAGTACCACATCAATCGGGACGTTGGTTGAGCTATCTTTATGTGTTTGGAGGGCAGCTTGAAGATGAGTATTACTCTGACATATGGAAATTCAATCTCACTAACTTTAGAGATCCCAAAACATCGTGGGTTAAGATTGATCCATCTAATTCTAAAGCTGGTATCATTCCATCACCGTTGGCAAACCATACAATGACTGCTTTTGAGGACAAGCTCTATGTTTATGGTGGATTTGATGGGAAATTTGTGCACGACGACTTGTTAAGGTTTGATCCCATTACGGAAGATTGGACAAAGTGCGATCTTCATGGGAAAGGTAGACCTCCTGCATTACAGGATCATGCCGCTGCGTTGTATCAGAATCTTTTGTTTATATATGGAGGAAAGCTTGAAGATGACAGCCTCTCGTCTGATCTCTACGTTATTGATTTAAAGACATATAACTGCTGGAAGATCAAAGCTGATTTGGCATTCAATCCAGGTCCTAGATGTGGTCATTCACTGACTGCCGACATTGTAAATGAGAAGCTTGTGATTATGGGAGGTGATGGTTCAGATAAAGATTTCACCGGTGTTTATGAGGATGCCAGGCGTGCTCTTGATGAAAGCCAATTTTCTTTTCCAAGTTCTGTTATTTATGAATTTGATTTACGTCACATTTCAAAATATATGGAAAAAGATAACGCATCTGGTTCTATTCATGGAGAGTCGCACTCACCACAAAAAGACATATCAGAAAGCTCTGCTAATGTGTCCAACAGTACATCCGTCACTAGTGGAGAACAATTTACAGATGCAAGCGATATTCAACCAGTTGTTGAGGCTTCAAATAAGGGTATTTCTACCAAGATCAATCTCGAAGAAACTAGTAATAACGATACTGTCGTCATAGCATCTTCTTCAAAGCCTACGAGTAACAGTGCGAATATTTCCAGCGATATCCAAGTGCAGAATAATCATTTTCCTAAAACGTATGATACCAATCACACACCAATCAATTCTGAATTTCCTTCTGATGTTAAAACCCCTGAAAGGGCTCCTGACAGGCCCGTTATGGACTTGAGTAAAGGTGTTGCAGCCCCTCGAGGAAGCAATGCTTCAGATGAAGAAAAGGAAACAGATTTGTTAGATCCCCCACCAAAGAGATCGGAACTTACCCCAACTATTTTGCCTGCCACCAATAGCAAAGTTGAGTTGGTTGGTAACGACGATGATGGAAATATGAGTGATGAATCTGATAGTTCTGTCGTGCGTACTGAAGCTTCCACTACTGCTTCTAATATTCCTTATGAACAAGTTCCGGCTAGCAAAGAGACTGGAAGTGTTGATCGACATGCTTCGGAGGAAACAGATTCTCAGTATATTGGCTCAATATCGGCAGAATCTCAAAAATTGCAACAGATGGCAAGTATGATAAGAAACTTGAAAAAAGAGATGCAGGAGCGTGTGAATGACGCGAACAATCAAATTGTCAAGTTGGAAAATGAAAAACATGAGGTTTATATGAAGTTGGAAAATGTAAAGCAAAAAAGTCGTGATACGTCGTCGAGAAATGATGAACTTGATCGAAAAACTACTCAGATTCAGGAACTACAAAAAAGACTTAAGCAGTTGCAAAATTCTGGAAGTCTCAATGTTTCCGTCCAGTCTGAGTCTCTTACAGATAACCAAAAAGATTCTCAAAGTGATAACAATTCCCCACAAGATTTGACAATACGTGATAAAGTTGGATACGAAAATAAAATTCTCAAATTGGAGAATGATAACTCAAATATAAGGAGGAACTTTGAAAGTACCGTTTCATACATTAAGTCTGAGTTAATGAAGTTTAAGGGATTACATAGAGTCGTTGAAGCTCAACAAAAGAAAATCTCAAACTTGCAGGAGCAATTAGTTGAAGAGGCTGAATTGAGAAGGAAGATTACAGAATTGGAAGGTAAATGCAGAGCAGCGGAAGATGAGGTTGAAAAACTCCGTTCTGTCTACGGTGTTTCTGAGGGAGATAAAAGGTTGGATCATGGGCAGAATGAAATTGAGAAGGCAGAGCCTACTGACTCATTATCTTCTGGAAAGCAGTTTGATGTTCAGCCTCTTCTTGAAAGATTAGATGCAGTGTCGCTTCGGGAGGACAGAACTATGGATGGAAAAGATGAATCACAATCGTCTCGGAATAAGACGATCCAAGAACTTCAATCACAAGTTGATAAGTTGCTTAATGTCGACAAGGATGAGGAAAATCAGTTGAGAAGCAAAGTCGAAGTTCAGGATAAGAGACTTAAAGAGCTCGAGGAAGCATACAAGAATTCTGTTAACTCTCTCAATAATACGCACAGAGCGTTGACCCTTTCTCAAAGCGAAATGGAAAAGTTGAAGGATGCGAACAAAAAATTAAGTTCTGATTTAGACGAGTTAAAGCTTAAGCGTAGTATATCGCCAAAAGTTAGATCCGATGAGGATGCCGAAAATGGAGAGTCAAAGGGCATAAACTCTAGCAACGATGAAGATTTCTCTGAAATTGAAGCTCAATACAGTTTCAAGATCAAGGACTTGGAGGCTGAATTGTTCATTGCTTCCCAGGAGAGAGATAAGATGAGAGAGGAGTTAGTGTCATTAAAGAAAAAGATATTTACTTCACCAGATGTCTCTGCATCGCCACAAATGTGATGTATTTTAGATAAGACAGGTTAGCTTTAAGGTATTTTGATCAATGTATAATTAGTGTGATATCAAGTAGATACATGCGTTGCCGTATTAAATAAATCGCGTTCAAGTGTGTTTTCATATGTATATAGAAAAAAATAGTGTTCGTGATTACATAAGTGTATATATTTTAGGTTTGGGGGACAAAAGAATATGCGTATCTGCATTATATTAAGTCCCTAAACGGAAGAATGGAATATCGTGTTACGTTTAGAAAAGTATGAAAATGTGAGTATGATTACCAATCAATGGCAATTAAATATCAATCAAATCCTCATCATCCCATAAGTCATCTTCAGTAACTTGGCTGTTATCAGGATCAATAGTTACCAGACTTTTGGATGTAGTTGCTTGCCCTTTGGTGTTGATTTTATGAGAGCCTTTGGTGTTTGAATACGTGCTAACGTTTCCTGAAACAGATGCATCCATCATTGGGTTGTCTAATGATATACTCTCTTTCACATCATTTACGAAAGACCAAATGTGCTGCGAGACAGATTGAACTAAATCAGATGGTGCCGGACGTTGCTCAGCTAAACTTTTCAGTGGACTACCAATCTCTCTTCCACTTGAATCAACACCCTTGTGTGGAGCCCGTCTACTGTCATTGTTTTTTGAAGCAATGTGTGCTTTTTGAGGTTCCTGTAAATTGTTCAATTCAGTTGTAACTGCGCTATCGAACTGTTGAAGGAAATTTATTGGGCTTGCCAACCAAGATTTGCGGTCTCCATTTGTATAACTTCCCGAACTTGAAACATGATTGCGTTTAAAAACTTCTTGATTAATAGTCTGAGAATTGCCGGTTGATGAGCGAGTCCTCGCACTGCTAGCCGATGTAGAACTATACTCTTGGGTGACACGTTTCACAACTTCTTTTTGAAGGTTCTTCTTTAAAAGGGCAGTCTCTTCTTCCAAATATCGTTTTCTTCTAACGAGAGTTTGGATCGTGTTTTTGAGTTCCAGAATCTGCATTTCTTTACTGGCCAAGAGCCTAAGCCTTTCCGAGAGCTCCTGCGATCGCGATTCCGCTTCGTTAATTTGCTCTTTTATAGGTGATATTGAGTGCTTCCGTGGACTACTGCGCGCCTTAGTGTTTAATTCTTTTAGTTCCAATGTACTGATAGCCTGGTTATTATGATTATCTCCATCCTCATGTATACGTGTTGAACTTCCATGAAGACTAGATGAGTCGCCGATCACGCTTAATCCAAGATTTATACCTGTTCTTCTGCATGGCGAAATGGATCTAGGAGTAGAAGTTACACTAGACTGTCGGCTCATAATACTGGATCCGTCGTCAGAGCTTTGAGAATCGCTTGGACCTTTCTCTTCGGGGCGGAATTGTAAATTATCCTTTGAAACCTTAAAATTAGCCGTGTAAGACATTTAGCAATTGGAAGGGAAGAATGGTGTATATTTTATGCGGCCCCAAATATTTTAATTGAGTTGAAACTTCTTGAATGCTTCAGAAGGAAGAGCGATTCAAATGTTTAAAATCAACTTTTTGTACTTTTGTTTCATGAAGTTAGTTTGTTTACAATGTTTAGTACTTTGTGTTTACCTTTTTTTTTCTCTCTTTCCTTACAAGAGCGTGACAAGCTACCTTGCACTACAAAAAAAAAATAAAAAAAATTTATCGGAATTGATATCAGAATAGTAAGCCGACCGACTGACCGAACACTTAATTGAGCACTGTCTTTGCTTGATTGAACTGACAGCATCTAATATATCTATTTTTATTTGCCAACTTTTACTTGATGCTTAACGCTTTGAAAACTAAGCGATATAACATCAAAGCCTCTTCAAACAACGATGAGAAAAAACTGATACAGATAGTCCCTGAACCTAAATTTGTTATCAAGACTAAGATATTCTCATCGTACGGCGGGTCACTACCAGGCACTAAACTTTTTATAAATGTTGGATCCCATCCAAAAGTTCCAATGCCGAAAGATGATTCAGGTAATGATACCGAGGTATTCGATCCGGCCATAATATTTCCTCAGATTATGAACAATAAGTGGGAAATACCTATTCTCACATCACCTCAGCTCCGAAATGGAAAGGATAAGAAGGGAAAGAATTGTTTAATTGTTGATTGTATTATAAATAGAAAGCCTATGGAATGGGTGTCTTTGAATGCAGATCTTAGAATGATATTGACTCAGTGGTGTTTTGATTCTGTTGAATTTCAGGTAGGAGGACACTTCTTAATTGACCGAGATGCTGTTAAGTTTCCTAGAAGGTCTTATATGGGGCAGTTACAGAATATAGACGTCAATGTTGCCAATTTGAATAATGATTTTCATGAGGTACAAGAACTTCAAAACTCGTTCGATCAGAAAGAGAGCTTTACAAACATTCTTGATGCCAAAAGATTGATGCAAGAAGAGAATGGGCTAAATAACTTAAAAATGCCAAATGACTCTCCAGTATTTCCGGCAGCTAAGCGCTCGCCACTTATACTTGAAATTAATCCGTCAAATTTGCATCATAGTAAACAAAAGCCAAAGGAAAAGTTGGTTTCTCAGACAAATGAAAAAATTCCCTTCACTGTTGATCTCAAAATGCTTGAACCTAAAGATACCAAAGAGTGTTATACCTTTCTACTACATGTTACGTCACAGTTATCTGGGGATGATAATTTTGAATTGAACTACAACAAATATACCAAAAGTATTATAATATCATCATCGGGAAAGATTAACTCCAGTCCCATAGCATTTCCCATACCTGCAAAAAGTCAAGGTCTCATTACTTCCTACTACCTCAAAGCTGAAAAGTCATTATATATATTTGTGAGATGATTTTAATAAAGTTAGTTTACACGAACGAAAGAAAAGTATATATATATATATAACTGGAAAATTGGCACTGTTGTTATAAAAATATGCAAAGAGCGCTGAAGCCAAAAGAAAAAGGTGGAGTAAGAAGCGGGTTAATGTAACCATCATGCATAAATCTCGTTAGGATTGCTGGAATCGTTGCGACTTCTGAAGTTGAAATTTATGCCTAGTAATTTGAATCCTTTGTCTATCGTCTGAGCGATCTGAGATAACAAGTATCTAATTAAATTAACTGATTTGTTAACCTTTTTATCAGTTTGATTGCTTGAACTCAAATCCGAAGCAGTTAATGGGAGACTTGAATCTGCTGAGCTGAGAGAGATAAATAATGCAAACGGTACAAACCACACGCAAATGCCAAAGAACGATGCAATTTCAGCAAATGTTGGATAGTGTGGCATTTTAAAGTTAGGATCAAGCCTATCCTCCAATGGTGGAATATATGGATTGCTGAAATACCTGAACCAAAAATAATGATTTAGTATCGCTAGAATGCATGTAGCTATGAAAATAGGTCCCTTTATGTTGACAATTGGGAAATGTTTTAAATTGAGACTGTAAACGTAGTAGGAAAATAAAGTGAAGAGTACATGCTTCAAACTAAAATCATCAAAAAGCCATAGAAGAATCAAGATAGCCGAAAGTCCTTTTATGCATATGGACAATGTTCTCCTTGTGAATTCAATGTTATCTTCTATAATTTCAGACATGTAGTACAACCCCGCGGCAACCGAGAGTGTGCTGCATATGAATCCAAGTATTGTACCCACAACTGCTATAAGTTGAATAAACATTGTACGCACAAACTTTCGTGGTTCTAACAAATTGATAACCTGTTTTGAATATACGGCTTTCTAGGGTCCAGTCGGCGAGAAGTATATGTCGTGTCAACCCTCAATCCGAGCTGTCGTACACCTTTTTCCTAATTTTACCTGTGTCATATAATTTGCGAAGCAAACAGACGCGACTTTAAGTCCTTAGATATTTTTTCCCCCTGCCCTTCAATGTGTATCTTTCTCACTCCAGAAAAAAATAGTATAAAAGGCGCACGATTGCAAATTTTTTGATTTTTATGTTCCCATTCTAAGTTTCTCGTAACGTCTGATTTTATATCCCTTCTCTCCTCATCAACTATAACAGTCAATGATGAGTGGCTATAATCTAAAATAGGTTCTCTTCCTGGATAGTATCTTCGATGCAATTTAGGTTTGGTGAATTCTTCCTACTTGTTTGGGGGAAGTGTTGAGAGTTAGCACGGCCCACCTTCACCACACAATTTACTAGTGCTCTTTTTATACAATCTGAGACTGTGCTTCTTAACAGAAGTGTATGATAGTTGGTTTTGAGTGTAGTAAATTATGTTTAGTTGTATCGTAGGCTAGTGATCATCTTTGTTTTGTCATACAGTTCCTAGAAACGTGTAGGGCGATAAATAAATAAGAGCGGGGGTGATTCATTATTTTAGTCGAGAGTTAAATGCAAGCGTTTCGTTTATACAAGTGTGGGCGCATTTTACCGTAATGTTTAAAAATTCTTTCTCCGACATCGGTTGATCGACATTTATCGAATAAGCTTTTTTTTTCTACATTGGTACTCAAAAAAACTATCCATCGGCCTTTGATGTCGTTCCCAGGATTATGCGATTCTTGGCATGCTCGTTCAGCTCGTGTGACAAAAGGTAGACTAGACTGTCCAAAATCTTATTTTTATTCTTTCCGCCGTTGATCGATATAATCACAGCTCAGTACAGTGTCCATGCGTAGTATGTTGTCTTTCCTGTGTCAATTCTAAAATGTACTGAAAAATACATAGATTGTAATCGTCTCAGTTTTTGATGCAATAATATAAAATCAGTTGGCCAAATGTTAATCGCACGTTAAAAGATGTAAACAATCAGAAGTCAAATACCGATGGACTGAGCGTTGAGAGTGTAAACTAAGCTACGACAGTGTACAAATACCGGACCCAAAATGCCATTTTCATTGGATAAATTGTGAAGAACACAAAAATAGCCAACACCATTTTTAGTATTTGGGGCCGCCGATGTTCAGATCTCGGCAAAGAAGCCGACAAAGTTTATTTTGCATCTCGCTAAAGCGAGACCGTGTCTCCCCACATTTAACATAATTTCCGCCAGGCAGAAAAGTGCCGCCCAAGTTCAAGAAATTAGTATGAGAAATGGAATGAAAAAGAATAAAATGAAAAATAAAATGAGAAAGATCAGCAAAAATTTTATGCCGTTTAAATGGTGAAACACTTTTACCTGTTCGCCGGACAATAAAAGTGTGTTGTCCCATCGGAAAACCTGAGATATCGGAGTCTACGGGGCTATCCTCTCCCTTTTTTTATTTTTCAAATGTTTTTTTTTGCTCACCTTTTTTTCAAATTTTAACGTTTGGCTTCGATTTATATTATCCATTACACTTTTTGAACAACTAGCCCAGTCCAGGTCATCTCTCAATCCCCGAAGGCCCTAAAATTATATCCTATTAAAAATTTTTCTTGCCACAGTATGAATCCAAAATTCTAGAAGCTGAGTTACGTGTCATGTTTAATCAAAGTATTTGGGTCTTGCGACTCTGACAACCTATAGCTTTAGAAAGAACTCCAAAAAGGTGCCATCTTTCTGTGTCATGGTGTGTATATTTTCTTGCACATGTTCTTTTTTTCCATATTAGTTGGTTCCGCCAAACAATAGTCACTGCAAAAATCCGAAAGACACATTCAAACTTACTTTATTTTCTCTTTTCTTTTTTGCACCCTTCCATATTTGTTTTTTGCCTGCCCGCGGATATTTTTCATCCATGCAAGCCCTACATTTTATTATTGTTTGTTTTTTTCTCTATAAAAAATTCTAAAAACAGATAGGCAAATCTAGTAACAAGAATTCTCGGACTTGTCGTTTGATGTCTTTCATCTTTGTTGAGGATTTCTTTACTTTTCCCCTCCTTGATTATACGAGTCTGATCAGATATATATTAACCTTTCCCTGTCGGTTTTCTCTAACTTGAGGACTTTGATTAAGAGCCCGAGTTTGTCAGTTGACTCCTTATATTTGCTTCATCGTTCGATAATCTCCAACCTTCTTAACAGCTGAATGAAACGGACAACAAAATTTCGCCACTGATTTGTTGTAAATTGTTTTCTAATCATTTGACAAAAGATTATCTGGGGAATTATACATATCGTTGAATCAATAAAATACGCATGTCTAATATTTGGAATCCATCTTATTTATCTACAAGCTCTTTTGAGCTCCACAACCCAAAAAGTATTTGGGATTGGAACATGAAAGATCTTCCGTCCGGATCTTCATCATGTGGTTCTGCTACCTCCGCCTCCAGAAGAAATTCATCGAGAATCTCGTTTGATGATGGTTTATCTTCTGAAAGCTCTGAAAACTTTGAGATGATGAAGCTTATTCCAGACTTATGGTCTGATTCTAGGCGTGATATTTATGGTAATTACTCACCAGGTCCACAACATGTTATGAACCAAGCCGCTCATTTTAAATTCACAAATTGTATGCCTACTCGTCATAGTCAGTCTTTTGGAAATATTAGAAAGGAAACATCATCTCAGCCTTTTGTTAGAGAGAGATATCCATCTCTTGCAGGAAATGGCTGGGGTATTTCATCTACTCTTCCAAGAGGTAATTCGACTCCAAGTATCGCTACGAGTACATTTTCGTACCCATCCAGTCCTCTGCAGGAACCTTTGCGTTTGAATGATGGAGCTATCTACTATAACAATAATGCTAATCATAGTATAGTTTGTCACCCACCTCAGTCTGCTGTTTCGTCATCCATGACAAGAAGTGACGCTCCTTTGGAGAAACATGAAGATTCTTCTATGATCAGATCTTATCCTTTAACTGAAGAAAATTTAAGCTTGTTGGGTCAGCAAACCTCCCAGATTACTGAGAATGATCTCCCATCTCCTTCAAATGCAGAAACTTCGGTTGATAGTTGTTCTTCAATTTCTGCGCTAGTTGATCGCGAGAAGAAGAGTATCTCTGGATCTTCTGCTATTAGAAGCGGTAGTGTTGGTAGCAAGGCGAGATCGCATAAGACCAGCAGCTCGCGTGATTCCTTCAGAAGCAAGAAGAAGGATAATCAACTTTATAAGACTGAAATGTGCGTTCAGTTCCAAAGGAATGGTTACTGCCCTTATGGCTCTAAATGTCAGTTTGCACATGGTGAGCAGGAGCTGAAGAGGATTAAGAGATGTGAAAATTGGAAGACGAAGCCTTGTATTAATTGGATGAGGACGGGAACTTGTCGTTATGGTAAGCGCTGTTGTTTCAAGCATGGGGACGAAGACAATGGAACGCAGCTTGTCAACGAACCTCCGCCAGCCATCGTCATGAAGAAGATATCTATGAAACTATCCCAGAAAGGATATTATCATTCTTCATGAAAAATGATAATATTTTCTAAAAGGTATCCATCGGTGTACCTGATAACGATTTTTAATGCTATCATGGTTTTATCAAGTAATAGCCTGATGGATTGTCCCTAAAAATTTAACATCTTTGCTTATACTATGTCAGTTGTTGGTCAACTGACTTACTTTTCTCAAGCATCTTTCCTTTTACAGTGACATTGCTAGGGCTGTTTTCAGTCAATGTTTCATTTCGTCAACTTCGAGAGGTTTTTTAGTTTTAAGATCTTTCTCCTGGATATATGGTTTTTACCTAGGAATACTGCTTTCTTTTCTCATTTGTGTTTATGTTGTTTGCCGGTATATTTATTGAATGTTAATTTCGGATTGTCTTATTTAATTGCTTGAAATAGTTTGGTATTAATAACAGCACTGTTAATGTGGTTAGTTGCATTGTAAATGACAGATAACTACCGCCGTCGCGACGATAAAGTATTGTACAGAAAAACATGAGTCGAGGTTCAAAAATTTGGAACGTACCATTTTTATAAACAAGCTGTCTTCTGCTTTAATAAGAGGTTGAGGATAATCCGGCAGTTTAATTGCATACGACCTGCTTTGTATGATTATGTCAGAGTTTCAAAGAAAATTGTTTCAAAATAAGCTTGCAAAGGCTGAAAAGAGCTTGGGACTTAATTTTTCGGAAGCTGTAGATGATGTTGATAACTATGGTAATTCAGAAGATTCATTTGGTGAATTAGCGCCATTGCCGGGTGTGGGAGCACTCGGATCACATTCATTTCATCATAAAACAAGGTTGGCAGCCGAAAGTGAGAATGTGTTCGTTCAGAATCTTCCGAAGTGGGGGGATTTCTTTGACTGTAACGACATTTACAGAGATCCTAACAGTGGATATTGTTTTCAAACATATTATTCGAAACCCATAATCAATGATACTATTGAAGATATAAATAATAATCCTGTTATTTTTATTTCTCATCATGGTGCTGGTTCATCTGGATTAACTTTTGCAAAACTTACACAGTCGTTGAAAAAGCAGTCTAAGCTTCAAGGATACAATGGTACCCCAGGATTGTTTACTTTTGATATGAGAGGTCATGGAACTACCAACCGAATTAATAGTACTGAGAGTCAGAATTACTCTATGTCAATAGACCAGTTGTGCTATGATTTTGAATTTGTATTGAAGCAGTTTTATATTCAACATTTTTCTAAGAGTGATGTCATCCCCAGCTTATTTCTCTTGGGCCATTCTTTAGGAGGTGCTGTTTTAACCAAAGTTGTTTATGAAGAGCAGCATATGTTAAAATATAACAGAAAGGCAAATTCTACATCTAAAAGAAAGTCTCTGGATTTGCCATTACCTGAAAGTATATTCAATTGCATAAAAGGGCTTATTATGATTGATATTGTGGAAGACACTGCAGTGAAAGCTCTTAGCTCGATGCCAGCTTATCTAAGAGGTGTTCCAAAAAGCTTTCCTTCCTTAAAAAGTGCGATTGATTGGCATATTTCAAGTGGATTAATACATAACCGGAAAAGTGCAATAATTTCTGTGCCACCCTTGGTTTACAGGCGAGATAAATCGGGACAGGGACCGTATTATTGGGTCACTGATCTTTCTAAGACGGAAAAGGGATGGGCAAGTTGGTTCACTGGGCTCTCTTCTAATTTTATCAGTATAGGCAACTCTGTCTCAAAAATGCTTATTTTGGTCAATAATGATTATCTCGATAAGGATTTAATGATAGGCCAAATGCAGGGTCGATACCAATTGACGGTTTTCCACAACTCTCAACTGCAACTCAAAGATACATTGACTACACAGACTAAAACAATTTGCAGCGAAGACTCTGATGAACTGGGTCATTTTGTCCATGAGGATATTCCCGATAAGGTTTCCATCAGCCTTCTGGAATTTGTTGAAAGAAACGATTATGAGGATCTGAGTCGCAGTCAAAATCCTTCTGTAAGCTCGAAAATTGATTTATTGAATAAGTTGAATAAAAAATGGGGCATCAAAAAATGATATCCGACCAATTAACCGCCTAATTAGCATTACTTAAGTATGAATTATGAATTATTTTAATGTCACCGCTTATTTTTTTTTTTAAAGTAAGACGTTTTTTTAGCAGCTTTAAAACGAATAATTGAACTTAGATAAATTTATTTTAATCAACTTCAGAAGGATCCACCTCCGAACAGTTGTTGTTTTTCTTGTAAGTATTGATCTTCTCCAAAACGTTACTAATCTTATGTCTAGCCCATGGAAAAGCTGGATTGATCAAAAATGGTCGTAAATCAAATCTGTGATCATCCGGTGAGTATTGTTCGGCGTGGTATGATGGTGTACTAACAGTTTGCTTGTGACGATTAACAGCATAGTACCAGAAAAAGCTTTCGACTTTTTGAGCTGTTTCCTCTGGTGTTTTCTTTCCATGCCATAAATGAAGAAGCTTCATGAACATAGAGTATGGACCACATTTGTCAATCTTACGAAGACGTCCTAGTATACCAAGTTCTTCATACGTAAAGCCCATGTCTGCTTCATCCGATTGGACATGAGTATCTGTGATAGGTTCCAACTCGGCGGTAGGTGTTGCATCAACAAACTCCTGGAGCACTGGAAGCTCGAAGTTAATCCTAGCCCACTTTATAAAACGGATAAGATCAACCTTTGAAATACTTCCAATAGGGTTGATATCAGCGGAGGAGCAGTCATATTTAGTAAGATAGCCTCTAAGTTGTTCATCAACATTGGCAGATCCCAGAACAAGAAGTCCACCCGAATTACCGCCACTTCTAACACCGGAACGAACCCATGGTAACAATTGAGCAAACAAATAAGCGAGCACCATTCTCATTCTGGCCTGTATATTTTGTAAAGCTAAATTCTCAACGTTGGATCCGCCGAAAACTTTATAGATTGGTCTCTTTCCTGTTGTCACCTCAAACATATTCACAATAGCATTGACTATGGTATCCATATTTAGATCAATGTGATACGAACCAATTTTTTCCGCCAATATCTTTGACCTCTTGCGTGTCTCAGTTGACGAATTTTTGGTTCCCATGTAGCATGTGTGAAATATCCTACTAGCAAGCTCCTGTGGAGTTTGCGGAATCCAATCAGAGTTTTCTGGATAGCCAGCAACTTCTCTCGCATCCTTAATTACCTGTTTGTTACCATGTGCACAGTTTGACACGACAAGTCGACACATAGAATGGACAATTACAGCAGTCGCGCAACTGTCAATTCCACCACTAAGAGGCAAAAAAAATCCAACTGCATGGCATCTTCTAACATAGTCCCAGAGCCAACAGGCTGGACCGTATGCAATTTCCTCTTCTGGCTTATGATAATGGATCTTACGTGGTTGTGTGGGACACACGTTAGGGTTGAAGTTAAGAGTGTCTGGAGATAGTTCAAGTGATGTATGAACTCTTTCATATGTAGGTGAGACCCGACTCTGTAAACCATGGGATATAATACTCCTATATGATCTGACATCCTCTAAATCAACAGTTGCAGTAATAACTTCCACGTCGTCAAGTGAAAATTGTTTACCTTGAGCAAGAACTTGTCCATTGAGAACGATTAAGGAGCATCCATCATAATATAGTCTGTCCCCATCGCATCCCTTCTGATTAGAGTAAAGATAAAGTCCACCACATTTTCTTGTTGCCTCTGTAATAAGTTGCATTCTGGTATCTAGCTTTCTTAATTCATGATGTGATCCAGACGAATTTGTGATGATTTCAACTCCATCAAGACACATGTCAATATGAGGGGCGTGAGGAGTAAAAAGCTCTTCACATGTCTCAGCACCAATAACGGTATCTTTCGTTGCAATGACCATGTCACCAAACTGAACTATTCCATGTTCGGATGGATCTTGGTGACTAATATTTTGAACAATTCTAGGTAACTGGAAGTTCTCCACGTATCGAGGTTTCAACCATGGAGTAAAGTATCTCATTTCCCTATAATTACCATCATTTGCTAAAAATAACTTTGGCCTGATTAGCAAAACTTTTCCATCGTACGAAAGCACACGACAATTATAACGCTTGTTTTTGTGAATGATTGGCATACCTATGTCCAAAAGAATTCCGTACGTCTCTTCGTTAGCAAGAATCTGGGAATACATTTCCCAGGAGTGTAAGTATACGTCATTTTCCAAAAAATGATCTAGACAACCGTATCCTGGAATTTCAAGCTCTGGTCCAACACGAAGTCTGGCTCCTCTTTCCTTAGCTATCTTAATCGACTCGAGAATACGATCTCTGTTTCCCTCAAAATCAAGTGCCCATTGGTTGAGGGAGCATGTAGCAACTGTAACGTAATGCGGCATAGCAATGATACTGATAATAAATTCGGCTGTATATATTATATTTTCAAGAATTTAAACAATACCCCCTAAGAAGATGTTAAATAATGGCTGCGTTAAGTGTATATTCCATTCTTTTTAATTTTTTATCGAGTGTTCAATTTTTGCTTGTTAGTAATTACTTTTCTGCAGCTACTTTTATCTTTTTCGAGGTAATACTTTACGTAATTTAATGTATCCTTGATGGATAAGGGTGCACAGTTATTTTTGTGGTTCATATAAGTTCGTAATTAATCAATGTTTTGAATAAAATTACATTATACACAGTTATTAGAGTAAAGGTCAATAGCAAATTATTTTGAACTCCGTCTTAAAGACATCACGCGCCTCCCAACAGCATCCATTGCATTTTTTAATGAAGTTGAACTATGTGGTGTTGATTCTTCTGGTGATCCAGGTGACGACAAGTCCATATCATTATCTAATTTAGTAATTATTGGAGGAGGCCTTTGAGGCGATTCGTTGTTTACTCCACTTGTCGCATTGGGAGACATAAGCCCCGATGTTAACAAGTAAGGAGTAGACATTCCATTTGTTGACGTTGCACGTTTGGAACTTTTTGCATCACTCGTAGGTGTTGTCACCGCTGAACCAGATGAAGTTCCACTATTTTGAAAACTATGTTGTACGGATCCCGAATCAGTACTCGCATTTTGCTGGGAGTTACTTCCATCACCACCAAACAAGCTTCCTTTTTCCCTTTCCTTCATCTTTTTCATTATTTCAATATTTGTGTTAGCATTCTTTCGAGCTTCTTGAAGTAGCTCTTGTGCCCTTTGAAGTGGAATTGTAGGTGTCATACAAGACGATATTACCGGAACAGTATCATCCATTTCAATGGTAGCCTTCATTAATGCTGCCATCCACTTGCGCATCTCATCTTTACTATCAACTGCAAAGTAATGAACCTTTTGTTGGGTGAATGTTAATCCCTTCCTGCTGCCTGGGGCCGGAGGAACAAGTTTAAAGCAATATCTGCCAAAACCAGCAGTTGCAGCAAAAGCAGCCGTAACTTTGTCCTCTGATTCTATGGCAGGTAAAACCTTATGAGACGTGATATCAATCAGGCCCTTCTCTCTTTTATCCTTCATACTTGCAAAGTAAGCTAAGCGTGTCTTGTTTAAAACAAAAAAGCGCTGTTTCCAGGATCCAATTGACAAATTTCCTCTTTTAAACATCCATCCAGAGCATTCAGCTTTCTTAGCAGCACTATCAGGTGTAATTTGGCGAATTCCCTCCTGAAAGGCGGACGTCTTCATTTTAGATGACCTGTACTGGGTGAGGGATCTGAGGGCAGCGGTGGCTGACATAATTCTTTTACCTGCTGGTTCACGGTCCTTTTGAAGATCCCGTGAACTATGCTCTTTGGCGGAAACTGTACGTCTTTCATTCTGTATTCGATCATTTGCAAAAGTTTCTTGCTGTTTCGTGTTCTGCATTTCTGGATCGTTTTGTGGATCTTGTTGTAACGAATTTTCATGCGGCGCACTTTGTTCTTTCTTGGATGATGAAGGTGCAAATGAAAAGCTGGAAGAGCTCTCTATTTCAGAATCAGAAGTTCCATATGTATCCTTACTCATACCAGTATCCCTCTCGGTATTATCGTTGGCATCATCATAAATTGATGAAGTCTGACCAAATGATCCAGTTCTAACATGACCAGGTTGAACAAGATCAAGTGACGATGAACTCATTCCAACACCAGACAAATAGATATCCGATCCATTCCGTGGATCCAACCGACTCTTGTATTCTGATTGCTTCTTAGGTTGAAACCCTCCAACAGGTTGACTTTCTGATCGTGGTAATGGTGTTCTAGGTTGCGATATAAGTGATGACGCTCGACTGCCATCCATTCTCAAAGCAGGCGTACTAGCAAATCCGGACGACCGCTGAATTTCGGTAGGAGTTGATTCACTAAAACCTGACAGAAATTCTCTTGCGCGAGAATTTGATGGGGACGTATTCGTAAAAGATTGTTGAGTCTCCACCATACTTGCTGGTATGTTTTGTTCTGTATCAGGGTGATTAGGTGCAATACTTGACCTCCTTTTTTTAGCCTGAAGTCGAAGTTCTTCTATTTCCTTATACATCTCAAACCTCGTTCCAAACGATGTTATGTCAAGCTCTTTTAAATAAGCCAATTCCATCTGTATAAGAATCTCTCCATTTATTTTATGTGTTGCAAATTGACCTGCTGACAGTGAATCAAATCCTAGGTCCAAGAACCACCTAGAGACATCTTCTGGTGACCAATTTTCAACTTCCTCTGGGTTCAAAGGTAAAGGCGAATTGGCATCTTGACTTGATAAATTCCCAAGATTTTCTTGTGAATCCGGATGAGCATCTCCATCAATATTCAGTTCAGCCAGTGCTTTATCAATATCATTCAAAGCCTTATGAACGGATGTGTAAACGCTGGCTACATCTCGCGATCCATTGGCTTTAGAATTTAACTGATTACCACTACCTCCCGAAAACTCTTTTTGAGACTCCAATTGTGTTCGCCTCTCTAAATCCCTAATCTTCCGAGTAAATTCGGACACGTGTGAATCTTTTGAGTTGTTTGAATTTTGTGAAATGGTTGTAAGTGATTGCTGCTGTTTTGACGGTATCTGATGTAGTAAGCTCTCCTCTGGAACACCAGTTAAATGTTCTGGCTGATTTTGCAGTGGAGAATTTCCTTGAGGCGTAAATCTCCTTGAACGTGAGCGAAGAAGTGACGGCCTGTTTACAGTGCCGTTTGTTGTTTTTTCTCTCGTAAACACTTTAGGATAGAGGCCAACCTTACCCGTCCGCAAATTTTTACCCATATACCAACCATCACCGTATTCACGATCATCGCTTATAAGTTCAATTGCATCACCTTTGTTGATGGTAAGTTCATCGCCGAGACGGGCTTTAAAGTCCTTAATGACTGTATATAACTGGCTCACACTCTGTTCTTGCATATTCGTAAGGATGTATGCTTCTGTTTTAAATAAATCCTCGATAATTAAAGAAAATAGTCCCCTTCTTTTCAATACTAACTCCACGATCGTTAAATTGGCTTCAAAGAAAGATCTTCCAATGAATTTAAATAGTATTGAGTGTTCTGTGATGATGTTTTGAATGGTTGGTTTCTAATTATGAAGTCAACACACCCTTATTTCTCGTGATTATGTTCTTTTTTCCCCCTTTATTAATTTACACTAACTTTCCTGCGGGTTTTTGTTATAATTTTGTCCGATGTGGTAAATGATGATGATCTTAAATTAAAATGTACTTAAACTGTGTTAAAGTCTATTCTGCGCTGAAACAGTTAAATTCTCCAGCTACGAGGGGAGAGGGGAAAAAATTACGCCTAAAAAAGTTCCTAAATAATAGCGTCTCAGATTTGCGAATACGTCTCTCATTCAGGGGGTAAAAAATTGATATCTCATGCCTCTAAAAACACATAAACCTGTATCTTTACATCGCTATGTCAGCGAAATAAAGCTGCAATTAGCTTGTGCATTGATATGGGAACTACCAAAGAAGAAGAGGTGAACACGAAAGGTAAGCGCAGCAAAAAAATATCGGAAGACGCTTGCACTCGCGGCGGGACTCGAACCCGCAATCTCTTGATTAGAAGTCAAACGCGCTAACCAATTACGCTACGCGAGCATCTCCGACAGTGTAAGGGGTCTGCTTTGATTTGAACCTAAATTATCTTAGATTATGTAAGTACAAAGTGATTTGTGTGTTTGTTTTGCAGTGTTGAATCAAACCACTAAAAGATGAAGTATTGTATGTTGTAAAATAGTGTTTTTAGAATGTTATGATGTAATTTAAGTAAGTGCGGAAGTAATGTATAATGAAATAATCAACTAGTTTGTATTC